>TARA_B100001057_G_scaffold448163_1_pt1 | contig 13625 bp, 14 predicted proteins | sample TARA_B100001057 | Tara Oceans TARA_B100001057 (sample SAMEA2621839) | marine metagenome | biome: marine biome (ENVO:00000447); feature: surface water layer (ENVO:00002042); material: "saline water (ENVO:00002010), including plankton (ENVO:xxxxxxxx)" | depth 5 m
ATATTATTTAAAAAAAAATCTATTTTAGAAATATCTTTTAACCCAGAGCTTTCTAACCCTCCAGAAATATCAATAATATCTGCTATATTTAAGAATTTTTCAAGATTATCATCAAAACGAATATCTCCAGCAAGCATTATCTCTTTATTAAATTCAATATCTTTTATTAAAAGATGGTTAAATGATTCACTTTTTTCATAACCTTTGCTGTCAAATAAATAGATATCGCTGACATTTTCATATAATTTATACTTTTTTACATCATCTAATTTTTCGACAGTAAATGCAGCGATTATTTTTTTTTTATAAGTTTCTTTAATTTCTTTTATTTCATAAGGATTGCAATCATAAATTTGATAGTAATCAAAAGGTAAGTCTTTAATTTCTGAAAGAATTTTTTGATCTGGTTTAACTAATACAGCTACATACAAAGAATTTTTTTTTTCAATTTTTAATAAGTCTTTTAATTTATTAGGCTCTACATATCTTTTTGATTTTGGATAATTTACAATAAAACCAATGAAATGTGGTGAGAGAGAATGATCAGTCAAAAATTTTAGAGTTTTAATATCTGATATTCCGCAAATTTTAGACTTCATTTATTTTAAAGTGGATAAAATTTCTCGAATGTTTTTTTTAGGATCGCCCTCAGTAATTGGTCTTCCAATAATCAAAAAATCGCTACCAGCTTCTATGGCCTGTTTAGCATTCATTGTTCTTTTTTGATCATTTTTTTTTTCATTTTGTCTAATGCCTGGGGTAAAGCATTTAAGGTTAGGTGCAATTTCTTTAATCATTTTTATTTCTAGTGGACTACAGATAACCCCATATAATTTTGCCTCACTGGCGATTTCAATCAATCTTAAAACTTGCTGCTCTACTTTATTACTAAATCCGAGTTCAAATAAGTCTTCATCATTAAAACTTGTTAAAACAGAAACACCTAATAATTTTACATTAATTTTTTTTGCTGCCTCATTTGCTGCTTTTAAAGCATTGGCTCCATTTAACAAATGAACTGTTGCATAACTAATATCTAGATTGTCGAGAGATTTAATAGACTCAACTAGTGTATTTTTGATATCAAAAAACTTACCATCGTAAAAAATTGGTTTTTCGAATTTTCCAAGTTCTTTAATATTTTCCTGGGAATTTTGTGTTATATATTGAAGTCCTATTTTGATACCAAATATCTCTTTGTGAATTTTTTCAAGTAATTCCAAAATTTCTTTTTGGCTTGATACATCGCAGGCTACAAAGATGTTTTTATTCATTTTCATTTAATTTTTTAAACAAGTCTTTTCCCATTTTGAAGTGAATTGTTTTCTTTTGTGGAGTATGAACTTTCTCACCTGTTCTTGGGTTCCTTGAAATTCTTGGTTTTTGTATTTTTGTTGAGAAAACACAAATACCCCTAAGCTCCACTCTTTCACCGCGTCTAAGAGTTACTTTTATTTCTTTTAAAATAATTTCTATAAATTTTTCGAGATCTCTTTTTAAAAAATTTGGGTAATTCTGAGAAAGTCTTTTTAAAAGCTTTGATTTTACAATTCCCAAATTAATATTTTCTCAGTTATTCTTTTTCTTCTTTTTTTTTCTTTAAATCTTCTGATAAAGATGAAAAGGGTAGGTTTTTACCCGACCCCTCTGACCCATATTTGTCTAAAGCTTCTTTTTTCTCAATTTCCTCAAGAAGTTTTATACTTAAAGTTACCTTTCTTTTAGCAATATCTAACTCGGAAATAGCACAATCAATTCTTTCCCCCCCAGTAAATCTTGAAGGTCTCGCATCTGCTGAATTTATTGCTATTTGAGATTTTTTAATTTGAAAATCCATTTCACAACCTTCTGGTCTTACAACTAGACCTTTATTATCTGCAGAAATTATCTTAACAGTGATTGTTTGATTTACTTTTTTATCATTAAACCAATCAAATGGATCTGGCTGAGTCTGTCTCAAGCCAACTCTAATTTTTTGTTCTGAAGTTTTTATTTCTAGAACTTTAACTTTTAGTTTTTCACCTTTTTTGTATTTAGCTAACTGTTCTTCACCATCGTTAAGATAAGTTAAGTCATTACAATGTAAAAAAGCATCGACATCTAAATTATCCATTTTTACAAATAATGAGTATTCGTTCTTACTTACTACTTGACCCTCTACAATTGATCCAACTGGAAATTTTTTTTCAAAAGTTTCAAATGGATTATCTTGTGTAAGTCTATGGGATATTGCTACTCTTCTTTTTTCTTTATCAATTTCAGTAATCACACAATCGATTTCATCATTAACTTTCAACATTTTTTTTGCTGAAATATTTTTTTTATTCCAACTTAATTCACTTGAGTGAAGAAGAGTTGTTAAACCTGGTTCTAGTTCACAGAATGCTCCAAAGTCCATAATTTTTACTACTTTGACTTTATACATTTTATTAAGTTCGTAATTCTCAATATGTTCAAAAGGATCTGGTGAAAGTTGTTTTACGGAGCAACCAACTTGAAGTTTTTCTTTATCAACGGATATTACCTTCAAGTCATGTTTCTCACCAATATTGAATACCTCATCAGGATGATTAACTCTTGAATAAGAAATTTCTTGTAAATGAACTAATACATCAAGTTCGTTATTAACATTAAAAAAACAACCAAATGAGCTATAACCTTTAACTTCAGCTCCTTTAATTATATCGCCAACTTTATATTTATCTATAATTTTTGCCTTATCCTCTTTTTTGAAAGATGAAATAATTTCTCTTCTTGATACACAAGCATTCCCTCTAACTTTATCTAATTTAATCAAAGCAAATTTCTGTGGTTCATTCATTAGATGACTAATATCTTTTAATGGTTTGTCACTAATTTGAGAACCTGGTAAAAACATAAGAGAGCCAGTATCAATGTGTTCAACTATACATCCACCTTTACACTTCGAAGTAATTTTGCCCATAATTGGTTCATTTTTTTCGTAAGCTTCAACTAGTTTATCCCATCCTTTAATCTTTTGTGCTTTACTCGCAGAAACTAAGACTTCTCCATTTTTATCCTCAATCTTCTCTAGAAGTACAGGTATTGTCTCACCAACTTTAATTTTATCAGCTAACCCCATGCTCTTTAATTCATTGATATCTAAAACTGGTTCTGATTTCATATTTTCTATGTACAGAAAAACGAACTTTTCAGTTATTTTATTTATTTTTCCATCAATGATTTTACCTTCTTCAATATTTATTTTAGAAAGTTGGCTGTTAAGTAGTTTTTCGAATTCTTGAGAGGCAGGGTTTGATAAATCTTTATATATTTCCATTAATAAGTTAAATTCCTATCTGTTTTTAAAAACACGAACTTTTAGATAAAAATACCATTTAAATCAATAGCAAATAATAAATCATTTCTATAAAAAACTTCTTTATATTATCATTATTTAGCAACAATTTTGGTTAATTTTCCTTAATAATGATAAGAATTTTACAAATTTATTTTTTAAATTCTTTAATAATCTTTAAGAAAGAAGGAAATGAAGTTTTAATAGAATCTTTATCATGAATAGTCCATTTTCCACCAAAGGCCAAAGCTGCTATTACACTTGTCATAAAGACCCTATGGTCTTTAAGATAGTTTTTAATTTCAATCTCATTATTAATTTCTAGATTAGGATTCCCATATATCTTTATAGAGTCTTTAGTAGTAACTGTTTTAATGCCAATCAAATTTAATATCTTTGAGCCCCACTTTAGTCTGGGGCTTTCTTTTTGGTTTAATTCAGATAAATCTTTGAAATAAGAAATACCTTTTGCTTTTGCAGCAACTAAAAAAATAACTAAAAATTCATCAATTGCACTACTATTAAGATTCGTGGGACAATTGATTGGTTTAAAAGATTTTCTTCCCTCAACGTGGAGGTCTGAAGTTTTTTCACCTTTGTAATATCTAATATTTTTATAAATAATTTTAACACCCATTTTATTCAAAATCTTAAGAACGCCCACTCTTGAAGGATTTACATTTACATTTTTAAGAATTAGTTTTGAGCCATAAGATAAAGTTGTAAGGACTATGAAAAAAGCACATGAACTAATATCAGATGGAATATGATAATTTAATGGATTGATTTTTAAAACCTTCTCAGTCTTGATTAGATCAAAGCCCTTTTTTTCAATGACTTTAATCGGTAACTTTAAATATTTAAATAATAACTCAGTATGGTTTCTAGATTTTTTGGCCTTAATAATAGTTGTTCCTTCCGTATTTAAAGATGCAAGCATTATTGCTGTTTTACATTGTGCAGAACCTTTATTTTCAAAATACTTTATAGGTTTAGGATTTTTTGTTCCTTTAATAGTTATTGGTAGTTTATTTTTGGTTGAGTTAAATCTCGCACCAAATTTTTTGAGTGGCTTTATCACTCTCAGAAAATCTCTCCTCGATAAACTTTTATCACCAATGATTCTAATTTTTTCTTTTGAATGAATCAATAAACCCAAAATTAATCTTGCTAAAGTTCCTGAGTTACCTGCATTTAATGTTATTGCTTTTTTATATCTAAAACCATTTACGCCAACGCCTGTAATTTCACATTCATCATTTTTAGTAAGTTTGATTTTCACACCTAATTTTTTTAAACAGCTTAAAGTGCTTAGTACGTCTTCAGATCTTAAAATATTTTTAGCAAATGATTTGCCTGATGCTTGAGATGCTAATAATGCCCATCTAATAGACAAACTTTTATCACCCTCAATTTTAAGTTTGGTATTAAAAGGTTTTATTGCTTTCTTAGAAAAAAAAAGATTATTCATCAGAAGTGAGATTTAACTAATATTAAAAGTATCTCCAAAATAAACATTTTTTGCATCAATATTTTGTACTAAATTTGAAGGAGTACCTTGAGCAATTACTTTTCCATTATGAATTATGGCTGCAGTGTCTACACAGGCCAAAAGATCTCTCGCCTGGTGATCACAAAGAATAACTGAAATATTATTTGCAATTTGTAATTTAACAATTATTTCTTGTAATGATTTAATAGTCATTACATCTAGCGCAGCAAAGGGCTCATCTAAAAGTAATATCTTTGGATCAGAAATTAAAGCGAGAGCAATAACAAGTTTTTTTTTCTGTCCACCTGATAAAAATTCCGCCTTAACATCTGATATCGAATCAAGTTCAAATTTTGAGATTAAAGAATTTATCTTTTCTTCTCTGAAACTTACGTTTGTAATTGTAATTTCTGCAATTGCTTTTAAATTTTCATAAACTGTTAAATCATGAAAATAACCACCATACTGTGGGACAAAACCAATTTTAAATGTTTGAGTCCTCTCATAAATTGGATAATTATTTATATTTTTTGAATTAATAATGACCGACCCATAGTTAGGGTTCAATAAACCGATTATTAAATTAAAAATTGTAGATTTTCCAGCACCATTAGGTCCAAGTAATCCTAAAATTTGCCCATCACCAAGTTCCAAGTTTAAGTTATCTAAAATTATTTTTTTTCCAAATTTAAAGGATACTTTTTCCAATTTTAGAACAACACTTTTTTCTTTGAAAGATTTAATTCTAAATTTCTTAATATTAGACATTAATATTTAATAAGTTCGACATTTTTGTTTTCATCGTCCATATTGATATCAATTTTTTTTGTCGTTAAATTTATAACAATATTATCAGATTTCATTATACCAAGTTCTCCTTCATATAATACATTTTCAAATATCTTTATTTTATTATTTTCAAAATCTAGATTTAATTTATTTGAAAAAATCTTATTATTCATATACTCAATTGAAACATTATTTTCGAAATTTGTGCTATAGTTTTCATTGTTATAATCTGCACTATCTGCTTTAATTAAAATTGGGATTTTACCATTTTCTAGAAATATTGCTTCAACACCTTGCATTTTCACTATTTCGTACTCATTAGAATTTATTAATTCACTAAAATCAGAGGTAATAATATATTGATTATTTTTATCTAAATTTATTTCATATTTTAAGTCTTTTATTTGATTATTGGTATTTTCTACCACAAATTTATCATCTTTTGGAAATGTTACCACGTTACTGTTATCTTCTTTTTTAACCAAATATGTATTATAGAAAAAATATGAGCTAATTGCCAAAATACAAATAAGAGATAATTGAATAAAATTTTTCACTAATTATTTATTTTATTAAATTTATGAGGTTGTGAATATGAATTGTTCCGATTGTTTTTTTCTTATTTTTATTGTCGTACACACAAACATTAGTAATCTTTCTTTTATTCATTTGTGCAAGAATTTCTGTTGCTAACATATTTGCTTTTACGACAAATGGATTTTTAGTGATAAAATTTTTAATTTTTAAGTTGTTTATTATCTTTCTTTTTTGCATTAATCTTTTCAAATCTCCATCGGTAAAAACACCCTTAGTCAATCCCTTTTTATTAATTACAACTAAAAAACCTTGTTTTTTTGAATTAAGTTCTTTTAAAGCATCTTTCATTTTTATGTTCTCATTTATAAATGGTATTTTTTTTCCAGTCATCATAATATCAGAAGCAGTTTTGAGTTTTTTTGCTAAATTTCCGGCCGGATGAAATTTTTTAAAGTCCAATTTATCGAATTTTTTCTCAATCATTAGTGATATAGCCAATGCGTCACCTATAGATAATTGCGTAGTTGTACTTGAGGTCGGTACAATTCCATAACCAGACTCCTCTACCTCTGGTACCAAGAGTTTAATATTAGCTGATTTGTATAAATCTGAATTTTTATTAGAAACTATTCCAATAAGTGTAATTTTCATATTTTTTGCGAACTTGATAATATTTTTTAACTCATTTGTATTACCTGAATAACTTATTAATATTAATATGTCTTGATTTGTTAATCTTCCCAAATCACCATGAGAACAATCACTTGCAGAGACAGAGAATGAAGGAGTGCCTACAGAGGATAAAGTTGCTGATATTTTTGAAGCTATTATTCCGCTTTTTCCAACTCCACAAATAATTACTTTAGACTTACACTTCTTAATTGCTTTTACAGCATTAATAAAAGATTGATCAATTGAATTTTTTAATTTTTTTAGAGCTTTGATCTGCAATTCTATTACATTTTTGGCATTGTCTTTAATCATATTATTCATATTAGTGTGACCAGATATCATCCTTAAATGATGCAAGATCAAGATCAACTCGTGTTTTTAAAAATTTTATACATTCTTTGTAAAGGTTAAGTCTATTTTCTCTTTCTAGAATTTTTAACAATTCATCATGAATTTTGTGAAGGTATATCACATCATTTGCGCAGTACTTTAGTTGGGCAGTAGATAATTCACCTCCAAAATCAGAATTTTGAAATTGTTTGCTTACATCAACGTTTACGAATTCTTTTATTAGTGTTTTTAAGGAGTGATTATCAGAGTATGATCTTGCTAGTTTTGAGGCAATTTTGGTATCAAAAATATTGTTGGTATCAGTTTTTAAATAATACTTTATATGCGCTATATCGGCTCTACCGAAATGAAAAATTTTTGTAATTTCTTGATCAGCTAATACTCTTACTAAATTTGGAGCATTATAGTTCGATCTATCTAATTGAACTATATGGGCATCCAAATCACCTGTCGAAATTTGTATTAGACACAATGGATCTCTTTTCACATCCAGTCCCATGAATTCACCATCTACAGCTATTACATTGCCTATTTTTATTTCATCTGGTAAATCTTTTTTGTGAAGTTTAATATTAATATTCATTTTTAATTATATATATATGAAACCTAAAAATTGTCTAATTTTTGGCGGAAGTGGTCAAATAGGTAGACACTTGATCAGAAAATTAACAAAAAATAATATTAAAGTAACTGTAGTAACCAGAAATATTCATCAAAAAAGTTATGCTATCAAAACACAAGGAAACGCCGGATATATTGATATCGTTGAAGCCAATATATATGATGAAAAAAAAATAAGAGATTTGTTATCAAAATCAGATTTTTGCATAAATTTAATAGGTATTTTATTTGAGAAAAAGAATGGGAATACTTTTTATAACGTTCATACTCTTTTTCCATCATTGTTATCAAAATTAGCAAAAGAATATAAACTAAAAAATTTTATTCATCTATCAGCCCTTGGAATTAATGAAGCAAATGATAGCAATTATGCAAAAAGTAAATTAGATGGAGAAAAAAATATTTTAAATAATTTTCCTAATGCAACAATTTTAAGACCTTCTGTTGTTTACTCAGTGGATGATAATTTCACTACTAATTTTATGACTTTATTAAGTAGACTGCCAGTTTTTCCTTTATATTACTCTGGAAAAACAAAATTTACTCCTATTCATTGTTCAGATTTAACAGATGTGATTTATGGTGTAATAACAAATGATATTAATTCCAAAATAATTGAATGTGTTGGACCAGAAGTGATTAATTTCAAACAAATAATTGAGAGACTTTTAAAGATAATAGATAAAAAAAGGATATTGATATATTTGCCACTTCCAGTGGCAAAATTGACTGCAAAATTTTTTCAGTTATTGCCAAAGCCACTCTTAACTGAAGATCAATTAAGATTATTGAAATATGATAATATTTTATCAGGTAAATATAAAAGTAATTTTGAAATAGGAATTCCTAGTAAAAAATTCTTTGACGAGGAGGTAAAAAAATATTCTTTTATGTGGCGCGAAGGGGGACAATATTCAACTGAAAAATATTTAACAGAGAAAAAAACTGATACTTAGTTAAGCTGATTGAATTTTTTTCTCAATAAATTCGGGAATATCCTCTTTATCTCCAATGTCTTCCTTTTTACCTTTTGGCTGATACGCGTAAAGCACATGTAATTTACAATAAGAAAAATCTTTCAAAGATGATCTACCACAAAAATAAAAATTTTTTTCATCAGGATGTCCTATAGGCCATTTACATGAATTTTCGTCTAATTCTTCCAACTGTTTAGGATTTTCAGGCTCGAAATCCTTTTCAATAATCAAAGATTTAAATTTACTTTTTCTACCTCTTTTAGACTGAATATTTCTTCCTTCTATATTATTATCGAAATTTTTACTTGAAGTAGCTGCTCTAGTTTTTATTTTTGCAGATAAATTCATTCGATGAGCTTTACCAATGACTGCATTCCTACTGACACCACCAATTATTTCAGATATTTGGCTGGCAGTATTTCCTTTGCCCCAAAGTTCTTTTAGTTTTTCTACTTTATCGTCAGTCCAACTCATTTTTACAATATATAGTATATATTTTTTTAATAATACTATATAGTGTTAAAAAAAACCTCTTAACAAGCTTATTTTTTGACTTATTAACAATTTTAACTATTGGCATTAAAGTACAATCGATACTTGAATCTATTTATTTTACTAATATTAGAATTGTTAAAAAGTTTAATTTTTAAAATTAATTTATGAGTTATTTAGCAGGAAACTATAAAAGAAGAAATCTATCATTTATAAAAGGGAAAGGATCTTTTTTATTTTCAACTGACGGAAAAAAATATTTAGATTTTTTAAGTGGTATAGCTGTTAATACTCTAGGTCACTCAAATCCTAGATTAATAAAGGCTTTAAATTATCAAGCCAAAAAAGTATGGCACGTTTCAAATTCTTTTCAAATACCAGAAGGGGAAATTTTAGCTAAAAAATTGGCAAAAAAAACTTTTGCAGATAAAGTAATTTTTGTAAATTCTGGCGCAGAGGCCAATGAGGCAGCAATAAAAATTGCAAGAAGATATTTTTATTCTATTGGAAAACCCTATAAAAATAGAATTCTATGTATTAAAAATTCATTTCATGGAAGAACGTTAGCTAATATATTTGCTAGTGGTTCAAAAAAAATGACCGAGGGTTTTGGACCAAAAGTAAATGGATTTGATCATTTTAGATATTCCAATATAAAATCACTTAAAAAAAAAATTACTAAAAAAACTGCAGCGATATTTTTTGAAACTGCAATGGGAGAGTCTGGTATAAAAGTTCATACAAAAAAGTTTTTGAAAGATGTAAAAAAAATTTGTATTCAGAAAAATATTCTTTTAATTTTAGATGAAGTGCAATGTGGTATAGGGAGATCTGGAAAATTTTTTGCATATGAATATGCAAATGTAAAACCTGATATTGTTCCTATTGCTAAGGGTATAGGAGGTGGTTTTCCAATTGGTGCAGTTTTAATGACAAAAAAAGTATCAAAATGTATGGTACCAGGAACACATGGAAGTACTTATGGAGGAAATCCTCTAGCAATGGCGATTGGTAATACTATAATGGATGAAGTCTTTAAAAGAAATTTTTTAAGTAATGTAAGAAAAAATTCAAAATATTTTTTAAAAGAATTAAATAAATTAAAAAAGAATTACCCCAAAGTTATTAAAGAAATTAGAGGCATAGGATTATTAATAGGAATACAAATAAAAGTAGATTTAGGAAATTTTATTAATAAACTTACTCAAAATAGTCTTCTAACAATAAGAGCTTCAGAAAATGTGGTTAGAATATTGCCACCGTTAAATGTAAAAAAAAAAGAAATAGATTTAGCATTAAAAATAATCAATAAAGTTTGCTCAGAATATTAATTTGATGAAACATTTCATTAATTTAAAAGATATATCTTCTAAAGATTTAAGAATAATATTAAAAGATGCAAAAAAGAGAAAAAAGTTAAGAACTAATCTTAATACACTGCAGAACGATCCAGATACGCCCCTAAAAGGTAAATTATTAATACAGATGTTTGAAAAACCAAGTTTACGAACAAGATTAAGCTTTTATTTAGCGATAAAACAACTAGGTGGCGGAACTATCACACTTAGGTCTAATGAATTACATTTAGGAGAAGGAGGAGAGTCAATAGAGGATACAGCAAAAATTCTATCTACTTTTGGTGATGGTTTTATGCTTAGAACAGATAATGATAAAAAAATAGACAGTTTTAGAAAATTTTTGACGATTCCAATCATCAATGGCTTATCTCCCTCTTCTCACCCAACACAAGTGTTATCTGATGTTTTTACAGTAGAAGAAATTAAAAAAAAACCAATTTCAAAATTAAATATAACTTGGATAGGTGACTCAAATAATGTTCTTAATAGTTTGATAGTTGCGTCTGTAAAATTTTCTTTCAAATTAAGCATAGGTTGTCCAAAAAAATACGAACCTAAAAAAAATATTTTTGATTGGGCCAAAAGTAAAAATAAAAAAATTTATATTTTCAATGATCCAAAAAAAGCAGTAAAGGGCGCAGATGTAATATTTTCTGATAAAGTTATATCTCTTAATGATAAAATTAATAAAAAGAAAAAGATTAATGATTTTAAAAATTTTAAAGTTAGCAAAAAACTAATAAATTTAGCAAAAAAAGATTGCACTTTTTTACATTGTCTTCCTAGGGGCTCTGAGGTTGAAGATAAAGTTTTTAAAAGCATAAATTCAAAAGTTTGGTTACAGGCTCTAAATAGAGCTCACGTTCAAAAAAGTATTTTGTTGTATTGTTTTGGTAAGTTACGGTAATTGCAGAGGTTTATCAGAATTTTGATTAAGATATTTTATTACAGAAGCTCTATCCTCCTCTTTCCTCAAACCCGCATAGGCCATCTTTGTTCCTTTGATCCATTTACTTGGTTTGAGTAAAAATCCATTTAATTCCTCAAAACTCCATTCTTTATCATATCCTAAAAGTGCTTTTGAATATTTGTATTCAGTTTCTCCACCAACTTTTCTTCCCACAACATTGTACAAAGCAGGACCAATATTATGACCACCACCTTTTTTAATTGAATGACAAGCTGCACATTTTTTAAAAATCTTTTCTCCAGAAGATATGTCTCCAAGAGACATCAAGGCGGCAATATCAACTTTTTTTTCATCAGTTATCTCAGCAGTTGTTGTAGAGGTTGATAATGTCTCTACCACCTCCACTTTGTACCCAGGTTTTTCAGGTTTCTCTACGTAAAATATTACATTTGAAAGTTTACCAATTCCAATAAATAGGAGTGCTACTAAGAGAATTGCAGCGATAATTTTATTAATTTCGAATGAGTCCATTTTTGATAAATATTATTATAAACCTATAACATTAATATTTCTAAATTTCTTATATTTTACTGTACAATTTTGCCCCTCTTTATAATCTAAACAAATATAAATAATCTATGAAAACACTTATAGTTATACCTTCTAGATTGTCAGCAACTAGACTTCCAGGAAAACCATTACTTAAATTGAATGGTCAATCTATAATTTCTCACGTTTTTAAGAGAGCTGAGAGCGCTAAAATTGGTGAAGTTGTTGTGGCTGCAGAGGATCAAGAGATCGTAGATGATGTTCAAAATAATGGTGGAAATGCAATTCTAACCTCTAAAAATCCCAAAACAGGCACTGATAGAATATTTGAAGCACTTAAGTTATTAAATAAAAAAAACGTCGATTTTATAATGAACATTCAGGGGGATGAGCCAGATATAGATATTAATGATATTAGAACTTTAGATATAAAAATGAAATTAAATCAATCAAAAATTGGTACTTTAGCAGCCCGAATTAATAATAACGAAATGTATATTAATAAGAATATTGTCAAAGTAAAAATTAAAGAGACATTTGAAGAAAATTCATTTCCTGTTGCAGAAAATTTTATGAGAAATATTGAAAATAAAAAAAAAAGCAATGTTTATCATCATATTGGTATTTATTGTTATGAAGTAGAAACCTTAAAAAGATTTGTTTCATTTAAACAATCTAAAAATGAATTAAAAAATAAATTAGAGCAATTAAGAGCATTAGATAATGGCATAAATATTAATGTAGCTCTTGCTCACAGCTCTCCGATAGGTGTAGATACTAAGGAAGATTATATAGCTATAAAAAAAATTATGAAATATAAATAATTATGAATAAAATTTATTTTCAAGGTACTTATGGAGCTTATTCCCATTTAGCATCAATTGCAATTGATCCAAATGCAGAAGTTATTCCATGTAAAACTTTTGATGAGTGTTTTTTAAAAGCATCTGAAAATGAAAAATCAAAAATTGTAATCCCAGAGTCGAATAGGATTACTGGAAATATTGGAATCGAATATCTTATTTTTAAATATCGTTTAAATATTCATTCCGAATATTTTCAAAAAATCGAACATAATTTATTAGGTTTACCAGGTACTAAAATAACTGATATTAAATATATATTTTCTCATGCTCAAGCATTATCTCAATGTTCAAAATTTATAAAAAAAAATAATTTTATCGAACATGTAAGAGCTGATACTGCTGGTTCAGCTGAGATGATTTCCAAAAATAAAAAAAAAAATGAAGGAGCGATAGCCTCCACCCTAAGTGCTAAAACCTATGGATTAGATATAATTCAAAAAAATATTGAAAATGAGCCAGGAAATTTAACTAGATTTTTAATTATGGGTAAGGAGTTAAAGCAGCCAGATTTTAGTGATAAAAAATATATAACGTCTTTTTTATTCAAACTGAAAAGTAAACCAGCAGCTCTTTATCAGTCTCTAGGAGGTTTTGCTATTAATGGAGTAAATTTAACTAAATTACAAAGTTATCCAGAAAAAAATTCTTTCGACTCTTTCTTTTTTTTATGTGATCTTGATGGACATATTGAA
>TARA_B100001057_G_scaffold404461_1_pt1 | contig 13604 bp, 10 predicted proteins | sample TARA_B100001057 | Tara Oceans TARA_B100001057 (sample SAMEA2621839) | marine metagenome | biome: marine biome (ENVO:00000447); feature: surface water layer (ENVO:00002042); material: "saline water (ENVO:00002010), including plankton (ENVO:xxxxxxxx)" | depth 5 m
TATTGGGGTAAATTCAATGGGCTGGTGGAATACCAAATCTTTATTGAGAATCCCTAATGTAAACCTGACAGCAATTTGTGATGTTGATGCTAGAGTACTCCAAAAAAGAAAAACTGAAATGGATAATCAAGGAATTAAGGTTAATACTTTTTCAGATTATCGAAAGTTACTCGAGGAAAAAGATGTTGATGCTGTTGTTATTGGAACTCCTGATCATTGGCATGCTCTAATGATGATTCATGCTTCGCAGGCTGGAAAGCATGTTTATTGCGAAAAACCAATTGGAAATTCAATAGGTGAGTGCAGTATGATGGTAAATGCTCAACGAAGGTATGGTAATATTGTTCAAGTAGGCCAGTGGCAACGTAGTCAGAAACATTTTCAAGATGCAGTAAATTATTTAAAAACCGGAATCATTGGTCCAATTCGAACTGTAAAGACATGGTGCTATTTTGGATCGGTAAAACCTAAACCAATTGTTCCAAATAGTATCCCTCCGAAAGAATTAGACTATAAAAGATGGCTTGGTCCAGCCAAAAAAAGACCATTTAATTCAAGTCGTTTGCATTTTGATTTCAGATGGTTCTGGGATTATGCAGGAGGTTTAATGACTGATTGGGGGGTACATTTAATAGATTTCGCATTGCTTGGCATGCAAGATTCATTACCTAAAACAGTTGTAAGTTTAGGAGGAAAATTCGCTTACCCTAATCTTGCTCAAGAGACACCAGATACTTTAACTGCACTATATGAATTTGATAAATTTAATTTAATATGGGACTCTGCCATGGGTATAGATAATGGACCCTATGGAAAAAGTCATGGAATAGCTTATATTGGAGATTATGCAACTTTGATATTGAATCGAAATGGTTGGGAAGTGGTTGAGGAAAAAGGTAATGATAAAAAAGTTGCTAAACCTTTCATTGCAGCCTCTGATAATGGACTTGATAAACACACTCAGAATTTTATAAAAGCTATTAGATCTAATGATTCATCAAAATTAAAATGCACAATCAAGGATGGTGAAACTGTCGCTACTGTTGCACAAATGGGAAATATCTCCTATAGGTCGGGAAAAAAATTACATTGGAATTCTTTAAAAAATAAATTTTCGGACAACAGCATTAATTCTAAATTCCTTACAAGTAAATATCATAACGGGTATGACTTAAAATTGACATAAATTTATTGTGAAATATATCATTACTTTTTTTTTAATTATAAATATTATTTTTTCTCAAGATGAAAAAATACATGATGAATCAGAGATTTGGGAACCTGAAGTAAAAATAGTTGATCCTTATGAATTTGATGGAGTTCCTGGTGATGCAATAATTTTATTTGATGGTACAGATTTTTCTATGTGGAAAAGTGAAAGAAATAATCAAGAAGTAAAGTGGTTTTTGAATCCCGATAAAAGTATGACCATAAAACCCGGAACGGGTGGAATACAAACCATCGAGGAGCACGGTTCAATTCAATTACATATTGAATGGAAATCTCCAACAAAAATTAAAGGAGATGGTCAGTACAGAGGAAATAGCGGTATTTTTTTTCAAAGAAGATACGAATTACAAATATTGGATAGTCATCAAAATAGAACATACTCCAATGGACAAGCAGGATCTATTTACAAGCAACACATACCCCTAGTTAATGTTTCTTTACCTCCTGGAAAGTGGCAAGAGTTTGATGTAGTTTTTAATGCTCCCGAATTCAATAATGAAGGAGATGAAATCAAAAAAGGAAATTTTACCATTTATCATAATGGTGTTTTGATTCATAATGCTGTTGAAATCAATTCAGCCACTTATGATTTCGAAAAAAATACACCATTTACTCTTTTATTACAAGATCATGGAAAAGATGAGGGTAATTATATTAGTTTCAGGAATATATGGATGCGTAAACTCTAAATTTGAAATTTAATTAAATGACGTGTCATCTTTATCAAGATTTAATTCTTTGATCCAAATATTTCTGTATAAAACCTCGTGTCCTTCCGACTGTAATTTGAGACCTCCTGGTTTTGGAGTAATTCCATAACCATTATTATTTCCCCCATCTAAACCTGAAAAAGGTCCACCCCAAACTTTTTTAATTTCTACTTTATCATGAACTAGTTTACCATTAAAAAATATGGAAACTTCAGGTTGCTTTATTAAAGCATTATCTTTAAATCGAGCAGCTTTAAATTTAATATCATATGAATTCCAGTTTCCTAACCCGTTATAAATATCATATGGAGATGATTTCTCATTTATTATGGCTCCCATTCCATGCTTTGTTTCATCACCATCTTTAATTTGAATTTCATATCGGTTTTGAAGGTATACCCCACTATTTCCTCCTTTATTTTTTACTAGAAACTCTACATGAAGTCTAAAGTCAATAAATTTTTTCTTTGTAACAATATCTGCTGTACCATATTTTCCATCTTTTGCATCTTTATCAAAAGTATTTAAAACCATACCTTCATCAATAGGATCTTTTTCAAGTTTCCATTTTATTGGAAGTGACGCACTCAGTCTCGGTCCGCTCCAGTAGGTCCATTTTCCATCCACAATTTTTCGTGTTCCATCAAATAGAACTTCACCATTTAACGGTACCTTAGCCCCTAATCCAAGAGAACTTGTATTTTGTAAATAAATTTTATGTGAGCTTAAAAGTAAAATTAAATATAGAATATTGTGCATTTTGCTAATTAATTAGTTTAATAAGTTTTTTTAAAATAAAACAATTATTTTTAATAAAAGGAAATTTAATTTAATTTTTCAATCATGTCATACAGATTAACTATATCATCAATCTTATTTTTTTTATTTCATTTTACCATTCAAAGTCAAAATATTAATATAATAAAAAAGGAAATTAAAAAGTCTATTGATAATCAAAAAGAAAATCTCATCAAAACCAGTGATGCAATATGGGGATTTGCAGAAACATCACTATTGGAGTTTGAATCATCCAAAACTCTTATGGATTATGCTCGTGCAAATGGCTTTGATGTAAAATCAGGAGTTGCTGGAATTGAAACAGCCTTCACTGCATCATATGGTCAAGGTAGACCTATAATTGGAATTTTGGGTGAATTTGATGCTAACGCTGGAATATCTCAAAAACTAAAGCCTATTAAAGAAGCCAGGATTCCTGGGGCTGCAGGACATGGATGTGGACATAATTTATTTGGAACAGCCAGCCTGGGGGCTGCGGTTGCAATTAAGGAACAAATTGAAAAAGGAAATTTTAATGGGACTGTGATTTTTTATGGAACACCTGCTGAGGAAACAATTTTTGCCAAGGTTTGGATGGTTAGAGAAGGGTTGTTTAATGATCTTGATGTTTGTATGGATTGGCATCCGGGAGATAATATAGAATCAGGTACTCAAAGCTCAAAGGCACTTGTCGATTTTAGAATAAAATTTTATGGAAGCTCTTCTCACGCATCTTCAGATCCATGGAATGGATTAAGTGCTGTAGATGCAATGGAACTTTATTCAAATGGTTTAAATTATTATAGAGAACATATAAAACCAACCTCACGTATTCACTATCAAATTGAAAAAGCTGGTGATGTAGTTAATGTTGTTCCTGATTATGCTCAGATATGGACACGCCTTCGCGAAAATGATCGAGCGAATGTTGATATACTATACGAACGAGCTTTAAATATAGCCAAAGGTGCAGCTTTAATGACAGGAACCAGCTATGATATTAAACTAATTTCCGGTATTTATGAAATACAGGTTAACAGAACAGGAGCAAGAATTATGCATGAAAATTTAAAATCATTAGGTGAAATAAAATATTCTGAAAATGAAATAAATTATGCAAATACTATTCTTAGAGAATCTGGAAAGCCTGAAATTGGAATTGATGGCAAGGTTCATCCTCTTAGAGAAACTCTTCCTGCTCAGGGTGGATCAACGGATGTTGGAGATGTAAGTCAAGTAGTTCCAGTAATCAGGATGTCAGCAACTACAGCAGCAAGCGGAGGTCCATGGCATTCGTGGGCTGTTGTTGCTTGTACTGGTATGTCTATAGGTCATAAAGGAATGATATATGCTTCAAAAGCATTGGCTATGACTATGGCAGATCTTTATACTAATCCTAAGCTAATTAGCGATGTGAAAAAAGATTTTACAAAAAATCAAAAATATGAAAAGTATTCGCCCAGAATTTTACCAGGACCTCCATCTCTCGATTAGATAATTCAAAAATTAATTTTAATAATCAGAATAACATAAATTAAAGTTTGATGAGAAAAATTATGTTTTTATTAGTTATTTTTTTAAATATCCAATGTGAAAAAAAACAAATAAAAAAGGTTTACAACGATTTTAAATTTCTGGAGTTTGATATTCAGCAAATGCAAAATGGATACAAAAATGGGGATTTTAAGATTATTGATGTTGCAAGTGCATATGTTACAAGAATAAATTCTTTAGATTTTGATGGTCCAAGGCTTAATTCGATAATTCAAATAAATCCAGAAGTATTTGATATAGCCAAACAATTAGATAATGAATTAATCATGGGAAATATCCGTGGCCCTCTACACGGCATTCCAATTGTTATAAAAGATAATATCAATACTGGTGATAAGATGTTTACGACAGCTGGATCTAGGGCACTCAAAAAATCTAAAGCAATCAAAGACAGTTACATTGTTGGTAAACTAAAACAATCTGGGGCCTTGATAATTGGTAAAGCCAATTTAAGTGAATGGGCAAATTTTAGGGGTCAAAACTCTAGTAGTGGGTGGAGTGGGGTTAATGGACAAACAAAGAATCCATATGTTTTGTCAAGAAATCCATGTGGTTCAAGTTCAGGATCGGGAGTTGCAGTGTCTGCTAATTTGACAATGTTAGCAATTGGAACTGAAACAAATGGATCTATTATTTGTCCATCCAATAATAATGGAATTGTTGGTATAAAGCCAACTGTTGGATTATTAAGCAGAGAGGGTATTATACCTATTTCATACACTCAAGATACTGCAGGACCGATGGCAAGAAATCTTACTGATGCAGTTATTGCGCTTGGTGTGATGACAGGGGTTGATAATAATGATCCCAAAACGAAATCAAGTAATGGAAGGTATTTTAAAGACTATACAGAATTTTTAAAAGTTGGGGGCTTAAAGAGCAAAAGAATTGGCGTATATTCATTACCATTAAAAAATAAATCAAAACGAAATGGCTATTTAAGTGATGTTGATTCGATTTTTAAACAATCATTAAAAGTGCTTGAGTCGCTTGGTGCAGAGCTTGTAGAATTGGATACAATAAACCATAGAGAAACCGGTATTAATTCATATAATGTTATGTTACATGAATTCAAAGACGGTTTAAATAAATACCTGAAAAGTTTAGATGAGGATATAAAAGTAAAGACCTTAGATGACTTAATTGAATTTAATGAAAATGATTCTGTTGAGTTAAAGTTCTACAATCAGTATTACTTAAAACTTGCTAATAAAACAAATGGAATTAATAGTCCTGAATATAAAAAATCACTAATAAATCTTATTATTATGTCAAGAGAAATGGGAATTGACAGAGTAATTAAAAAATATAATTTAGATGCAATAACTTCGCCCAGTGGTGGACCGGCCTGGAAAACAGATTTAATATATGGAGATAAATCTCATATTGGAAGTTCTTCTCCAGCCGCAAGAGCTGGGTATCCTAATATAACAATTCCAATGGGAGATATAAATGGTTTGCCTGTTGGAATTTCATTTTTTGGAACTGCTTGGTCGGAACCAAAGTTAATAGAAATAGCATTTAATTTTGAACAAAAAACAAAAAAGAGAATTATACCAAAATTTAAAAATAGAATACAATGAAAAAACAACTTACAAATATTTTTATTCTTTTAGTAATAGTAGTGAATTCAAATTATTTATTGTCACAAAACTCAGAAACCTTGGAGTCAATTGCTAAAGAGTTTACTGTTAAATCTTTCCCAACTTTAAAAGAATTGTTGAGCATACCAAATGACGCTGCCAACTTGGATTGGATAGAAAAAAATATTTTATGGTGTGAAAAAGAATTTTCATCAAGAGGCTTTGATATAAAAAGATTGAAGACTGATAGAGCCCCATTACTGATGGTCCAAAAAAACTTTGTTCCAAATGGTAAAACAGTTCTAATCTATCTTCAAATGGATGGTCAACCTGTTGATCCAAGAGAATGGAACCAAAAGGATCCATACTATCCAGTATTAAAAAAAATCAATTCTGAAAATCAATGGGAGACAATAAATTGGGAATTAATAAAAAACTATGATAAAGATTGGAGGATTTTTTCTAGATCTGCTAGTGATGCAAAAGGACCAGTTTCAATGTTTCTAGCATCGCTAGATGCTATCGAAAAATATGAATTTAAACCAAATTTTAATATAAAAGTAATATTAGATTTTGAAGAAGAGCTAGGATCTCCCAATCTTCCTAAATCAGTTGCAAAAAACGCTGATGTTTTGGACTCCGATATGTTAATTATCTTTGATGGACCTTTACATAGATTAAATAAACCTACTTTGAGCTTTGGTGCAAGGGGAATATCTACAATTCAGCTTACAACCTATGGCCCTCTTTTTCCTCAACATAGTGGTCACTATGGTAATTACGTTCCTAATCCTGCCCTAAGATTAGCAAAGATATTGTCATCTATGAAAAATGATAATGGTGTAGTAACAATTCCTAATTTTTATGATGGGATCATATTAACACCTGAGATAAAGAAAATTTTGGGTGCTACACCGCATAACGAAAAAGAACTGCAAGAATTATTTCAAATTGGAGAATTTGATAAAGTTGGAGAAAATTATCAAGAGTCAATACAATATCCCTCACTTAATATCAGAGGCATGCAATCTGGGTGGATAAATGAGGAGGTTAGAACAATCATCCCATCGTGGGCAAGAGCAGAGCTTGATGTTCGTTTAGTTATCGAGTCAGACCCAAATAAACTACTAGGTTTAATAAGCAAACATATCGAAGGATTAGGTTATTTAGTTTTAGATAGAAAACCAACAAAACAAGAAAGAATTAAATATCCAAAAATTGTGACATTCACCTCTGAAGTTTCATACCAGTCATTTAGAACAAATTTGAATGAAGAGGTTAGTATTTGGCTTCAAAAAGCAATCAGAAGAGCATTTGAGATGGAACCAATTTTAATAAGAATGAGTGGGGGGTCGATTCCAATTTCACCTTTTGTAAATGAATTAAATATACCTGCCGTTACTGTACCTACAGTTAATAGAGATAATAACCAACATAGTCCAAATGAAAATATTAGACTAGGAAATTATGAGGATGGAATTAAAACTATCATTGCTATTTTGACCGAAGAAATTTAATTAAAACTTAATAAAAATTCTGCATTAAATGTTAAATCTTATTCTGGTACATATTTTTTAAACGGATAATTTTCAGGAAAAACATATGGTCCTGTTGTTATAATCAGTGGATACTCTGATTTAGAATCAAAAATAAATTCAAACATCTTGGCAGTATATCCCACCAAGGTATCACTCAATTTTACTTGATATTTTCCATTTGGATTAGGATTTATATCAAAATTTTTCCATAATTCCCCTTTCTCCCATAATCTAAAATCTCTTCCTTTACCGTTGTTAGCAGTCCATAAAGAAACATCATATTTTTCAGATGAATTTACATTTACTATAATTGAATCATTTTCCAACTTCCAATCTAATTCTGGTAATTTTTTATTTTTAATTATTCTCATGTAAAAAGCCATCAAATTTTTATCTAAGTACCTACCATTCATTGAATGGTTAGCATTGGGAACATATCTTAATAGTTTTTCTCCAGGTAACTCAGAATAATAATATCTCCATGAGTCTGTTGCAAAAAATTGATCAGAACCAGCATTAACAATATACTTAGGTATAGTGTATTTGTCTATATAGTTATATGGTTCTACATATTTCATCAGAGTTTTAAATTCATCTTTGAACATCCAATTATGAATATTGTAATCAATATACTCCTTGACTGCATATGAAAATTCCCCATAGCTTCTGTAGTGATTTTCAAAAGATGGTAATAAATTTAACATATCAATAACAATAGGAATTACAGAAATTACTCGATCATCGACTGCAGCTGTTATCCATGATGTCCAACCTCTTTTGGAGGCACCAGATATAACAAATTTATTTAGATTGATTTTATGATCAATCGCAATTTCTTCAGCTAAGTCCATAGCTCTAACAACTGCTCTTGTCATAGGAAATCTTGGAAGCCATTCAAGATCATCATTTTTGGCTCCACTTGTTAGAAATTTATTCCAAGCATATGCAATTAAATCATCCTCTAAAAACTCATGTTGCTCGGATTCTTTAAAATTTATTGGTTGAAAGGGAATGTTGCTTACATTTGTTATAATTGATTTTGAATCAACTGCAAACTTTACAGCAAGACTATCTAATCTGAAATAATCCTCTTTTTTTGTTCCGCCATCAATGAATAATAATCCTTTATCTGTAATTATTTCATTGGGTATTATTATATCTACGTAATGCCACCATTCTGTTTCATTAACATAATCGTCATTTAACCATTCTCCAGATATCATTTTAATATGATAACTTTTCCAATTTTTTGAAATTGTAGAATCAATTAATTGATAACTATATTGATTTCTTGTTTTATCTATATAATCAATTATTGCAGTTTCATTAGATTCTTTTTTGCATGAAACAAGACAAAGTATAATTAAAAAATAGAACTTTTTTATTTGTTTTAATTCCATTTGTATTTCTTTAAACTTTAATTTTCGTTTAAATTAATTTTAAAAGTTAAGTAAATTGTTTTAAATTTTAAGAATGGGATTAAAGATAGCAGTTGCAGGCGCATCAGGTTTTATTGGTAAATGGATTATCGAAAAATTCCATAGAGATTATGAGATAATAGCGTTAAGTAGAAAAAGGGTTTACAAAAAAATAAGAGGTAATGTCAAATGGCGACAAGTTGATCTGTATTCGATGTCTAGTACTGAAAAATCTCTTAAAGGTGTTGATATTGGTATTTATTTGGTTCATTCAATGCAACCCTCAACAAGATTAAGTCAGGGAAAATTTGAGGACACGGACTTACTTTTAGCCGATAATTTTGCAATTGCTGCACAGAAGAATAAATTAAAACAAATAATATATATTGGAGGTATACTTCCCAAAGATGATCACAAAATTTCTAAACACCTTTTATCAAGGTATGAAGTTGAAAAAACACTTGGTAGCAGGGATATTCCACTAACAGCAATTAGGGCTGGTATAATTATTGGACCTGGTGGATCATCTTTCAAAATAATAAAAAATCTAGTTAAAAATCTTCCAATTATGATATGTCCAATGTGGACAAAATCAAAAAATCAACCTGTAGACATATTTGATGTAATTCAACTTTTAAGAAAATGTATTAATAATAAAATTAGTTTCAATAAACATATAGAAATCGGAGGACCTGAGACAATTACATATATGGATTTATTAAAAAAAACATCAAAACAAATGAAAAAAAATCGATTGGTATTCTCTGTTCCATTTTTTTCGGTTGGTCTCTCAAAATTATGGGTTAGTTTATTCTCGGGATCAAGTATGAATTTTATCTCACCATTAGTTGAGAGTTTAAAACATAAAATGATTCCAGATAATAAATATTTAAAAATTTTTAAAACTAAATCTATAACAATAGATGAAAGTATATTCAATGCACTAAACAAAGAACCTCCAAAACTTCCTAAATTTAAAAAATTAAATAGTGAAAAAAATACTGTTAGAAGTGTTCAAAGACTATTTAATCCAGGAAAGTTTGAAGCTAAGCTTGTTGCAAGATATTACCCAATTTGGCTCAGTAGAATATTTGTTGGTTTTATAAAATCAAAATTTGATGGGGTTTATTTAAGATTTTATTTTTTTAAAAAAGTATTACTTGAGTTAAGATTAATTGATAACAGAAGTTCTTCGACTAGACAATTATATTATATAACTGGGGGTATTTTAACACACAGAAAGGACCTAGGTTGGTTAGAGTTTAGATCCATACTTGATAACAAATACATTATAACTGCTATTCATGAATATGTTCCAAGGTTACCGTGGTTTTTATATAAAATAACACAAGCTAAAATTCATTTATTTGTTATGAATAAATTTGAAAGAGAAATTAAAAAAAGAAGTGTTTTAAAATAATTAAACCTATTATTAATTAGTTGTTAATTTCCTTTAATTTATATACATTAAAAATAATTAATGAATTAAATTTTTAATACTTGAGAAATTGCTATTGGGCATTATTATTATTTGTTTTTATTTTTTCTTGCGCATTTGAGAAAGAAAAAGGAAAAGAAGTCATTGAGTGGGAAATGTTGTTCAATGGAAAAGATCTAAGTAATTGGACCATTAAGTTTGCTAATCAAGAATTATGTTTTAATTATAAAAATACTTTTCAAGTAAAGGATTCAATGATAAGAGTCGTTTATGATGAATATGAAAAATTTGAAAATAATTATGCTCACTTATATTATAAAAAACCCTATTCCTATTATAAGTTAAAATTTGATTATCGTTTTCTTGGAGATCAGGTAAAGGGAGGTGCTAACTGGAACAACAGAAATAGCGGCGTAATGCTTCATTCACAATCTCCTGAAACCAATGATTTTGGTCAATATTTTCCAGTATCAATTGAAATACAATTACTAGGGGGGTTGGGAGAAGAGGAAAGAAATACAGGTAATCTATGCACGCCAGGAACTGCAGTAGAAATCAATGATCAAGTAAATTATACTCATTGCATTGATTCTGATTCAAAAACATATCATGGGGATCAATGGGTAAGTGCTGAAGTGATAGTTTATGGTGGTAAAGAAATAATTCATATAATTGAAAATGATACAGTTTTAAAATATAAAAAACCTCAAATTGGTGGAGGATTTGCTAATCCACATCTAGGTGAAGTTGACTGGAGCTCAAATGGAATAAAAAGTAAAGATTATTGGCTATCAAGGGAAGGTGAGATATTAAAATCTGGTTATATAGCTCTACAAGCCGAGAGCCACGCCATAGACTTTAAAAATATTAAATTATTAAATCTTTGTGGATGTATGGATTTAAATGCAAAAAATTACAAATCATATTATATTAAAAATGATAATTCAAAGTGTATTTATTAACATTAAGCTCCATTTAAATGTATATTGTCTAAAAAGTAAACAATTTTTATGATTAACAAATATGATGCAATAGTTGTTGGAACAGGAATCAGTGGAGGATGGGCAGCAAAAGAGTTATGTGAAAAAGGTCTTAAGACGCTAGTTTTAGAGAGAGGACCAATGTTAGTTCACCCAACTGACTATAAAAATGTTGATAAAGACCCATGGGACTTCAAGGGTGGTGATACTATAACACAAGAAATAAGAAAGAGACAACCAAAGCAAAGTAGAAGTGGTTATATAAATACTGAATCAACAACACATCTTTTGGTAAATGATTACGAGCACCCATATAATGAGGATAAAAGGTTTGATTGGATAAGAGGATATCATGTAGGGGGTAGATCTCTACTTTGGGGAAGATTAAGCTGGAGATTAAGTGATATAGATTTTAATGCCAACTTAAAAGAAGGAATAGGAGTTGATTGGCCTATAAGATACAAAGACCTAGCTCCTTGGTATAGTTATGTGGAGAAATATATAGGAGTAAGTGGAGAAAAATTGGGTTTGCCTCAACTACCAGATGGAGAATTTCTAAAGCCAATGGATATGAATTGTCTTGAACAAGAATTCAAAAAATCAATTAAAAAAAATTATAAAGATCGCCTGGTGACTGTTGGAAGAATAGCAATTATTACAGAAGGAACAAAACCTGGATTAAATAGAGTCCAATGTCAATACAGAAATCGATGTAGAAGAGGATGTCCATATGGCGCACCATTCAGCAGTAACTCATCTACTCTTCCTGCTGCTGAACAAACTGGTAATATTACACTAAGACCTAATTCAATTGTATATGAAGTTATTTACGATGAAAATAAAAATAGGGCTAAAGGAGTTAGAGTGATAGATTCTGAAACTAAAAAGATTATGGAATATGAAGCAAAAGTTATTTTTTTATGTGCTTCCACTGCAGCCTCTACTTCAATTTTAATGCAATCGAAATCAAAAAGGTTTCCTAATGGATTGGGTAACGATTCTGGAGAATTAGGACACAATTTAATGGACCATCATTTTTTACTTGGAGCAGATGGAGTTTATGATGGGTTTCAAGATAAATACTATAAAGGAAGACATGCCGGTTGTATTTATATCCCAAGATTCAGAAATTTGGGTGGGTCGACAAATCGCAAAGACTTTTTAAGAGGTTATGGTTTTCAAGGAGGAGCCTGGCGAACTGATCACAGGGAAATGATAAAAAAAGCTGGTTTTGGAAAAGAATTAAAAGATGCTGTTTTAACGCCTGGTAATTGGGCTATGGGTCTTGGAGGATTTGGTGAGGTTCTTCCTTATCATGACAACAGATTATATTTAGATTACAATAAAAAAGATAATTGGGGGCTTCCAACAATTACTTTTGATGCTGAAATTAAAGAAAATGAAAAAGCAATGAGAAAGGATATTAAACAACAAGCAGCTGAAATGTTGGAATCAGCTGGTTTTCGGAATGTGAGAGAATACGATAATGAATATGCAATGGGTCTAGCAATTCATGAAATGGGTACAGCAAGAATGGGACATGATCCGAAAACTTCTGTACTAAATAAGTATAATCAACTACACACTGTTCCCAACGTTTATGTTACTGATGGGTCTTCAATGACTTCAGCTGGGAGTCAAAATCCTTCTTTGACATATATGGCTCTGACAGCCAGAGCAGCAAATCACGCAGTTGATGAATTGAAAAAAATGAACCTCTAGTCGAAATAATATGGAAAGGAGAAAAGTATTAAAAAAAATAGGATATGGAAGTGTTGCAATAGTTGCTAGCCCACAAATTTTAAATATACTTCATGGTTGTCAATCAAGTTTAGATGAATATTCCCCCATCTTTTTTACAAAAACACAATTTCAAATTATTCGAAAAATAATGGAGTTAATTATCCCCAAAACTGACATTCCTGGGTCCACTGAATTAAGGTTACCAGAATTTATAGATAATTACATTGATGTTGTAATGAATCAAAATGATAAAGAAAAAATATCCAATGGATTAAAAAGTTTTATCAAACTAATTTTAATTGAAACAAAAAAAAATCATTCAAATAAAGTTAGTGCAAGTGATTTAAATATTCAGTTAGAAAAATATCTTAAAGCAAGTGATAAACAAATAGAGATATGGGAAACAAATTCGAAAAGTCCTGAATCAGAGGTTTATAACTATTTAATTCAAATTAGATCTTTAACTCTAAATGCATTTAGATTAAATGAATACATTGGTGAAAAGGTTTTAGCTTATGATCCTATCCCAGGAAAAAGAGAGGTTTGTTTGGATTTGATGAAAACTACTGGTGGCAAAAGATGGTCTCTTTAATTTTTATTTGAAGCAGGTCTTTAAAAGTGAAAATTGATTTT
>TARA_B100001057_G_scaffold461399_1_pt1 | contig 13603 bp, 12 predicted proteins | sample TARA_B100001057 | Tara Oceans TARA_B100001057 (sample SAMEA2621839) | marine metagenome | biome: marine biome (ENVO:00000447); feature: surface water layer (ENVO:00002042); material: "saline water (ENVO:00002010), including plankton (ENVO:xxxxxxxx)" | depth 5 m
AGGTTTAATGGCCATCCTAATGTATGGATTACAAGACCCTCTCTATGAATTTGATCATCAACCTCCCAAATCTCTTTGATACCAATTCCATAATGCTGAGGATCTGAATTTTCGCGTAAATTGAATTTTTCAATGACTTGTTCGCTTAGGTTTCCACGAACACCCTCCGCAAAAATTACATACTTTGCGATTAACTCATAACCAGATTGAAAAGTTGATTTTTTTTCACCTTGCTTATCGATGCCCATATCACTTGTAGCCACACCAACTACACGATCACCCTCGTAGAGAACTTCTGCTGCAGCAAATCCTGGAAGAACATTAACACCCATGTTTTCTGCTTGATCACCCATCCATCTACATAGTTGACCAAGACTTATTATAAAATTTCCATGATTTTTCATTTGTTTTGGTAAAAACAGACCGGGAATAGGCATTGCTTTTTTTCCATCAATTAAGAATTGAACTTGATCGCTATCAACAGCTGTATTTACTGGTGCACCCATATTCTGCCAGTTAGGGAATAGCTCATTTAGCGCAGATGGCTCAAATACATTGCCCGAGAGAATATGAGCGCCAATTTCAGAGCCTTTTTCTACAACGGCTACTGATAATTCGCTGTTGAGCTGCATTAATCTACATGCTGCAGCCAAACCTGCAGGCCCGCCACCAACAATAATGACGTCAAATTCCATTGATTCGCGTTCAGTCGCTTCAGGCATTATCCTTCAATTCCTAATATTATTGTCTTAATTGTACCAGTGTTGGTAGAAGCTGTAATTTTATAGATGTAATCTAATTTATCTTTAACAAAATTAATGAATAAAAGCTAAGGTAAAAATTGAATATCAAAAAAGCATTTAAAAATATTTTCCTTAAAAATGAATATGAGCCCGACCCTGCTCAAATCAAGCTCATTGATCGTCTTGAAGTCCTACAAAATCAATTAGAGGATCTTAATCCTAATAGAAATAAGTTTTTTAAATTCTTTAGCTCTCAAATAAAAATGGACCAACCTAATATCAGCGGAGTATATATATGGGGAGATGTTGGTCGCGGCAAAACTTTTTTAATGGATTTATTTTATAAGAATTTAAATATTAAGCGAAAAAAACGAATCCACTTTCATCACATGATGCAAGATATACATTATCGACTAAACAAACTGAGTGAGATTGAAGACCCCCTGGATTGTGTAGCAAAAGATATAGCTCAAGAAATCAAAGTCTTATGTTTTGATGAATTCTTTGTCAATGATATTGCAGATGCAATGATCTTAGGACGTTTATTGGATAATCTTTTTTCTCAAGGTGTTGTTCTTATTGCTACTTCAAATCTTAAACCTAGTGACCTATACAAAGATGGTCTTCAAAGAGAGAGATTCTTACCCGCAATAGAACAACTTAATTTACATACGGAGGTTTTTGAGCTTAATGGCGAAACAGATTATAGGCTTCGCCTTCTACACCGAGCTGGTACATATTTTTTTCCGCATAATAAATCAGCACGTAAAAAACTGCGCTTCTATTTTAATAAAACAGCTAAAGGTGAAATTTATGGGAATGGTTTTCGAAAATACGGAATCATAATCAATGATCGCCAAATTTTTGCGCATTATTGCGCAAAAAATATAGCTTGGTTTAATTTTTTCGACTTGTGTAGCAGTCCTAGAGGTCATGCAGACTATATTAAATTGGCCCATATGTACTCGAGTGTAATTATTTCAGAAATTCCTGAGCTAGATGAAATGAGAGAAAATCAAGCACGTCGTTTTATCGCTTTAATTGATGAATTCTATGACCGACGTGTGAAAATTGTCATTTCAGCAAATGTAGCGATAGAAAAATTATACTCCGGTAAACTGCTTACTTTTGAATTTGAGCGAACTATTAGTAGATTAATTGAAATGCAATCTTCAGAGTATCTCGCTCTATCTCACCTTGCGTGATAACTTATGCCTATGAATGAAGAATTACTTTTAGAGAATTTTTTACCATATAGGTTGGCTGTAACATCAAATACCATCAGTACAACACTTGCAAGAGCGTATGATAAAAGGTTCAACGTCTCAATACCTGAATGGCGAGTCATTGCAGTACTTGGCCGGTTTCCGGGTTTGTCTGCAGTTGAGGTAGCTGAACGAACTTTAATGGACAAGGTTGCTGTAAGCAGAGCTGTCACAAAATTAATTAAAAATGGTCGAATTGTTAGAGAATTCGCGGACACTGATAAACGTAGATCCATTTTAAATTTATCCATAATTGGCAAAGAATTGCATGATAAAATTGCGGTACTTGCGCTTGAGTTTGAGAAAGAGTTAAAACAAGAATTTAGCTCTGAAGAAATGGAAAATCTAAATAGAGCGATGGAAAAATTATTAGTACGTGCCAGCTTAATCGGTTCACCCTAGTAACTAACTAATAAAATCATAAACATTTTCTTAGAATGGAGTAGATATGGCTGGCAAACTTGTTTTATGTCGTCACGGTCAAAGTGATTGGAATCTTAAAAACCTTTTTACGGGCTGGACTGATGTAGATCTGACTGAAAAAGGGAACCAAGAAGCCAAAGCTGCAGGCAAGCTTCTCGGTGAGCTTGGATTTAAATTTGATATTGCTTATACATCAGTATTAAAACGAGCAATTCGAACTCTTTACCATATCCAAGATCAGATGGATTTAATGTGGATACCCGTTGTAAGAGATTGGCGCCTCAACGAACGCCATTATGGAGCACTCCAGGGGCTTAATAAAGCTGAGACAGCTACAAAATATGGTGATGAACAAGTCCATATATGGCGAAGAAGTTATGATATACCCCCACCCAATCTTGATATTAATGACGAGCGTCATCCATCCCATGACCCTCGTTATTCAACTTTACAAGATCTCCCATCAGCTGAATCGCTTGCATCAACTTTAAATAGAGTCATGCCTTGCTGGGAAAAAGTTATTGCACCAAATCTTCTTGCAAATAAAGATGTTCTGATAGCGGCTCATGGAAATAGCTTAAGAGCTCTTGTGAAAATGTTAGATAATATTTCTAATGAAGAGATAACTGGTTTTAATATACCAACAGGTATCCCTCTGGTGTACGAGCTTAACAATAATTTAGAACCGGTTTCTAGAGATTTTTTAGGCGATGAAGATGCGATCAAGAAAGCTGCAATGGCCGTGGAGAATCAAGGAAAATCTAATTAGTAGTTTTATTTTTGATGTGCTGGTTTAGATCTTGGCTTTTTATTATTTGGATCTATTGCTCTTATTAATCCCTCTTGTGTTGTTGAAGCAACTAATTGACCATCTTGATTAAATATTTGTCCGCGTGCTAATCCTCGAGCTCCATATGAAGCAGGGCTATCCATAGCGTATAATAACCATTCATCCATTTTAAATTCTCTATGAAACCATATGGCATGATCAAGACTGGCCATCATCACATTGCCGCTAGCGAAAGATAGGCCATGAGTTAAAGCTGCGGTGCCTAAAAGCTCATAATCAGATACGTAAGTTAAAAGATTTTGGTGTAAAATTAAATTTTCCGGTAAATTATCAATGGATTTTATCCATATATGTTTTTTCGGAATTATTTTTTTTGGAAATTTAACATTAGCTGATTCAACGTGACGAAATTCAAAAGGGCGTTTTTTAGTAAGAAATTGTTTCATTTTTGGTGAAACAGATTCGATAATATTTTTATTTTTATTTGTCACATCTTCAAGCTCATTAGGCCCTGGAACATCCGGCATTTTTGCTTGATGAGATATTCCTTCTTCGGAGATATGAAATGAGGCGGCTAAATTTAATATTGGACGACCATGTTGAATAGCGACAACTCGACGATTTGAAAAACTTCCGCCATCACGTGATCGGTCAACTTCATAAATAATGGGTGCATCCACATCACCTCGTCGCAAAAAATACCCATGTAGGGAATGTGCAACTCGACCTTTTACAGTATTTTGTGCGGCAGATAGTGCTTGACCAACAACTTGCCCCCCAAAAACTTGTGGGCTTCCAATATCACGGCTGTCGCCTCGAAAAATATTTTTTTCAATCCGCTCAAGACGCAATAAGTCAATAAGATCTTTTAGTACTGAATCCATTTTTACCTTTATTTAGTGCTGACCAGTTTAATTTATTAATTTTCTAAATATGTTAAAAAAATTGTCATCTTATACTTTCGGGTTTGAAATAACCCCTAAAATCATTAAAAAACAGTCAATTTTATTGCTTTCTGTGCACTAAAATTTGTAATGATTTTAGTTATTTAGACTTTTTTTACAGCATAGATTGTATTTGTCACGTTCACTTAATGAAGAAATGTAGTATCCTGGCCAATGAGTAATTCCATTCTTTGGGGGAAAAACAATGAAATTGACTAGTTCAATTGTAAATAAGTTCTTGGCTTCAGCTTCTATTGCATTCTTTTCTGTGATGGCTGTTAGCGCTTCAAATAGTGCCTTAGCTCAAGATAGTGAAGCCTCTTCTATTGAAGAAATAATAGTTCAGGCTCAGAAACGTGATCAAAGTCTTTCAGATGTCCCAGTAGCTGTAACGGCAATATCTGGCGCTGAAATTGAGGCTGCAGGCATATTTGATATGTTTAGCATGCAACAAAATGTACCTGGCTTGATTGTTGGACAGAGTCAAACAGCTACTTCGTCAAATTTTTCTATCAGGGGTCTCGGTAGTAGCGCCAATAACTTTGGTGTCGAATCTTCTGTTGGATTATATGTTGACGGTGTTTATAGATCTCGCCAAGGCTCAATGATTAATGAATTAATTGATCTTGAAGCTGCTGAAGTGTTACGCGGACCGCAAGGAACACTCTTTGGTAAGAACACAGCTGCAGGTGCAATTTTACTTAGAACGGTTGCTCCCGAAGCTGGTAATGCGAATGCTTTTATTAACGTTGAATCAGGTAACTATGGATTAAGTAGATTTTCAGCGGCTACAAACATTGATTTAAAGGATAACTTAACGTTTCGTGGCACTGTCTTCTCAACGCAAAGAGATGGATATGTAAGTGATATCTTCCTTGGAGATGACCTTTACAATAATCGAGATCGTCAAGGTATCCGCTTGCAATTGGCATTAAATGATCGAAGCGATGATTTTAATGCAAGATTAATTGTTGATTATTCTGAGCTCAATGAAACTTGTTGTGCTGCTGTATCAAGAATTGATGGCATTTATTCCCAAGCCAGTATTCCTCAAGCTCCAAATCTTGTTGTAGGGTCAGACGCTGCGCTTCTTTCATTAGGTGGAACCATTGCCGCCAGTAATATTTATCCAGCAGCACTATTAGCTCCTTTTGGGGCAGCAGCTGCAAATGTAAGAAACATTCCATTTGAAGATTTTCGTATTTCACAAAACTTTTTACCCCACTCGTCAAATAACGATTCTGGTATCTCTCTGGAGATTAATAGTGCCGTTGGCGAGCTAATGTTTTCTTCCATAACAGGATATCGAAGCTTTGATACAGACGACGACATCGATGCAGATTTTACCAATGTCGATGTTTTGAGGCGTACTAATTCTGCTCAACAAAGTTCATTATCCCAAGAATTTCGTTTGTCTGGTGATTTCGGTGACAAGGGAAGCTTCTTTCAAGCTGGTTTGTACTTCTTCCAACAAGATTTAAATAGCCTAACCAATACGCTCGGTGGCGCTCAAATGCAAGATTATGTGCTTGCGCTACAACCTGATCTTGTTGACTTGATTGCTGGAACAACTGCATTTGTTGCTGCAGCAGGTGGAGCTTTACCGGCAGTCGCCGATCCTTTCCCTAGTGGCTTTTTCGTAACTGAGGACATGCAACAAAAACACAATAGTTGGGCTATTTTTGGACAGACTGACATCGTGCTCTCTGAGATGGCAACATTGATTCTTGGTGCTAGATACACAGATGAGAGAAAATCAATTCTAGGAGTATTTACTCAATCAGCTAATGGAGCTGCGGTGCCGGATTTAACTGCTATGGGTACTAACCTTGCTTACGTCAATCCAGCTAGTCCAGCATTTGGGTTAGCTCAGCCTGATCCTACAGTGTTCTTGCCTATCTTGGCGCCTAATTCTGGTTGGGGTGGGTATGCGTTTGATGTTCTTGCGCCACGTCCTGGTTTGGATACAGAGCTTGAAGATAGCCAAGTAACAGGAACAGCGAAGCTTGTTATTACTCCAAGTGATGCAATTATGCTTTATAGCTCTTATGCAACTGGATATAAAGCAGGAGGCACGAATACGGACCGAATTAATCCGGCATTGAATCCTATCTTTGGACCCGAAAAATCACAATCTTTCGAATTAGGTTTCAAAGGCAATTGGGATAATCTTCGTTTAGGTGTATCTGTTTATAAAACTAACTTTGATGATTTCCAGGCAAATTCATTTACCGGTACCGGCTTTAATTTACAAAATGCTGGTAAAATTGAAACTGATGGTTGGGAAATTGACTACTCTTGGCAACCTCTTGAAAACACAAATATCAGTGGATATTTTGCAAGAAACACAGGTAACTACAAAAGCTTTATTGGCGGTACCTGTCGCGATGCTTTCGTCTTTCATACGGGCAACGCTGACCCAGGTGGTAATGGTGATACAGAAGCTGAAGTTTGCGATCGATCTGGTGATAAAATTACTGATAATCCAGAAAATCGTGCCTTTGTTGCCTTGACCCAAACATATCCAGTAAGTATTGGAAGCTTATTTTTACGAGCTGAGTATTCTCACTTTTCAGAGAAGTTCACTGATGGAGATAATGATCCTTTCACACTTACAGATGATATAAACCTTCTTAATATTAGAATGGGTCTTGATATCGATAGTTGGGACACGAGAGTCACTCTTTGGGGTAGAAACGTTGCAGATGTTCGAGCATTCCATGGTTCGTTTGATCAGCCACTTGGGCAAGGCCGAATGAACTCCTACCCAATGGAACCTCGTACATATGGAATGACTATTACAAAAAACTGGAACTAAATTTTTAAATTCAATTTAGTATAAAAACCCTATTGGTTGACCCAATAGGGTTTTTTTTTAAGTATTAGATTATTGTTTTTTAAAAAAATACATACTAATTATTTCGGCAACACAAGCAGGTTTCTTTTGCCCATCAAGCTCAATTTTTACCTCGGAGGTTAAAACTAAAGCATCTCCACGCTGTCTAGCCTGTAAGACACTTGCTCTACAGCGCAAACGAGAATCAACAGGAATAGGTGCGTAAAATCGAACTTTATTTAAACCAAAATTTACCGCACGAGCAAGATTTTCAATGTGAATAAAGTTATCTGTTAGTGATGGAATAAGTGAAATTATTAAGTAACCGTGTGCTATTGTCTTTCCATCAGGCATTTCTTTTTTAGCTCGATCAGTATCAACATGAATCCACTGATAATCAGAGGTAGCTTTAGCAAATTGATCAATTTGTTTTTGGTTGATAGATGTCCAATTTGATAAACCAATTTCTTTGCCTATGAGTTTTTTGGCATCATCTGTAGATTTAATAATATGCATTGATTTACTCAAAATAAAATAGCTACATCAATATTAAACGTTAGCACAGCGTTCACAATTGACCCAACCTGAATCTCCATCAAGGTAGTATTCTTTTTTCCATATTGGTAGACGTATCTTAATTTCATCAATAATAAAACGACAAGCTTTAAAAGCTTCATCTCTGTGTTTCGAGGAAACACCAACCCAAACTGCACAGTCTCCAATATTAAGTAAGCCTGATCGATGCGAACAAACTGCTTCTAAAAATAAAAAATGATTTTTAGCTTCATTAATTATTTTCTTTCCTTCAATAATTGCGAGTGGCTTATAAACTTCATATTCTAGCTGTTTTACGTTACGGCCCTCATTTTGATTGCGAACCCAACCTTCAAAAATACAGACGCCGCCAGATTTAGGATTCTCAATTGAAGACCGAAGTTTTTTTACATCAATTGTTTTATCAGAAACCTCAAACACACTAGCCTCCTGCAACTGGCGGAAATAACAGCACTACATCACCGTCATTTAAAATTGAAGACCATTCAGCCATTTCATCATTAATTGCAACCTTACATTGACCAAATGGTTCTTTTAAGCCATGCCTATCTTGAGTAAATTCAAATAAATCTAAGGCTGTTACTGCATCAACTTTGATAGTTTCTTCTTCAAGTCCAGCATGGTCTCGAAAAATGGCGAAATATTTAATGGTTACTTTCTTCAATTTGAAAAACTCAAAATACTTTCCTTCAGAGATTCTGGTGTATTTATGTTATCAAGGGTATTGGGTTCTAACTGTTCGATGAGTTTAGTTTTTGAGCGTAATAAAATTTTACGTGGACAATTTACATTGTTGGAAACAAATTTTTTTATAAGGTGAACACTACCTGCGTGATAAATAGCGCACATAGGCTCGGGAAGGTTTCCATGATCATTTTTATATGCCGTAAATGATTGTTTTTCATTCCTGCTATCAATTAACTGTTTAATTGTTTTTTGAGTAATGTTTGGAAGATCACATGCAACAATAAGCCAATCCACATTGGGATGTTTTTCAAGAGCAGTTAAAATTCCAGCTATCGGTCCAATATTCTTGTAATTATCGATGATCTGATTAAATTGTGATCGTTCATCGTCTTGAACTTGATCACTATTAATCGAAACAAACATTTTCTCTGTAAACTGAGACACTAAATCGGTAATGAATGAGAGTTGCGTCTGACCATTGATATGCTTAAGAAGTGCCTTGTCTCGCCCCATGCGACGACTTTTGCCACCTGACAATATCAAGCCATACAGATCAGGCTTACTCTTCACGAATAAAGTCCTGCTTTCCGCCTGTTTTGGATATTAGCTTAGTCTCACTTATAACAATATCATGTGATATAGCTTTTAACATATCGTATATAGTAAGTGCAGCAACATTAGCCCCTACAAGTGCCTCCATTTCAACACCAGTTTTGTGAGTAACTTTACAATAACAAGAAATCTTTAATATGCTTCCAATAACATCAATTTCAATATCACAGCTATCAAGATCAATTGGATGGCAAAAAGGGATTAATTGATGTGTATTTTTAGCAGCCATTACACCAGCAATGATAGCCGTCGAGAATACGGGGCCTTTTTTTGTGGTGATTTCCTCACCTATAATTTGAGAAGCAACTTCATTCGGTAAAGCAATTATGGACTGAGCATGAGCATTACGTTCACTTTTTAATTTTTCGCTTATATCAACCATTCTTGGTTTATTATTCTTATCTACATGACTTAATTTAACCACTTCATCCACCCATTCTGTACATTTCAATTTTCTTCATAATATGGTGTTCAGCCATTTCTGGTTTTCGTAACTCACTGTAGCGATCTGCTCGCTGTAGCCATGTTCTTGATAAAATATCTCTCAACTCATCATCATTCATACCATTTCTTAACGGCTCACGAAGATCCACCCCTTGATTTGTAAAAAGACAAGTGTAAAGCATGCCATCTGCCGATAAACGAGCTCTACTACAATCGCCGCAAAAAGGTTTTGTTACTGATGATATAAAACCAACTTCTCCTTCGCCATCATCATATTTATATCGCTGAGCAACTTCCCCAATATAATTTTTATCAATTGGTTGTAATGGCCAACGTTTTTGAATTCTTTTTAGTAATTCATGAGAAGGAACCACTTGGTTCATCTTCCATCCATTTCTATTGCCGACATCCATAAATTCAATCAATCGAACAATAATTCCTGTTCCTCTAAAATATTCAAGTAGATCAAGAACAGCATGATCATTTATAGATTTTTGGACAACAACATTTATTTTGATAGGACCTAGACCTGCATCTTTTGCTGATTTAATTCCATCCAAAACATTTTTTACATTACCTCTCCCGCCGCTCATTTTATGAAAGATGTCTTCATCAATGCTATCTAAACTGATAGTAACCCTATTCAGTCCAGCTGAAGCTAATTTATTTGCAAACGATGAAAGCAAGGTACCATTAGTTGTCAATGCAAGGTCTTTTAAACCATGCAAAACTGAAATTCTTTTAATTAAATTACAAACATTCTTATCAAGAAGTGGTTCACCACCAGTTAAACGAATTTTGGTAACACCTAAACTAATTGCACTTGATGCAATTCTTAGTATCTCATCATAATTTAATCGTTGATTACGCTTTAAAAATTTATAATCAGCATGATACTGAGCTTCCGGCATGCAATAGGAACATCGTAAATTACACTGATCTAATAATGAAATGCGTAAATCATGAAGTGGACGGCTCAGACCATCAGTTAATGCGACTGGCTGGCTGATAGTTTTTTTTTGACTATTTGAGTGTAAAAGCATTTTCTTGATCTTGCATTGCAAGTTTCTCTATTTTTGCCCACGTATCCCTTAAAGTGACAATTCTATTAAATACTCTTGTATGGGCTGAATCATCTTCTCTATCAACACAGAAATAACCTAGTCTTTCAAATTGTACTGCAGAATCAACCTCAAGATTTGCAAGAGATGGTTCTAATTTTGCACTCACAATTTCCAATGACTTGTCATTTAAAATTGTACGAAAATCGTCTGCTAAATTTGGGTTAATTTCGGTAAATAACCGATCATACAATCTAACAGATGCTTCGATAGAGTGTTTTGAAGATACCCAATGAATAGTCCCTTTGACCTTACGATCGCTTTTGTTTTCTCCACTGCGTGTGTCAGGGTCATATGTGCAATGAAGCTCAATAACTTCTCCATTTTTATTCTTAATAACCTTATTACAGCGAATAATATAGCCAAACCTTAAGCGAACCTCACCATCTGGCTTAAGACGAAAGAATTTTTTAGGCGCATCTTCCATGAAATCATTTTTTTCAATCCATAATTCTTTAGAAAATGGTATTTCTCGAGTACCCATTTCTGGTTTCCCTGGATGATTCATAGCTTCCATCAATTCCACTTTATCATCTGGATAGTTTGTTAGAACTACCTTTAAAGGTCTCAAAACAGCCATGCGCCGCTCAGTCTTTTCACCAAGGTCTTCACGAATACAATTTTCTAATACACTCATTTCAATAAGCTTATTTTTCTTTGTTACACCAGCAAGCTTTACAAAATTACGAAGTGAACTTGATGGATAACCTCGACGACGCATCCCTGCAATGGTTGGCATACGAGGATCATTCCATCCATCAACAATGCTCTCTTCAACAAGAGAGTTAAGCTTGCGCTTACTAGTAATGGAGTATGCTAAATTCAAACGAGAAAACTCAATTTGACGAGGAGTATGTGTAGGTTTTAACTGATTCAAAAACCAATCATAGAGTGGCCGATGGTCTTCAAATTCCAATGTACAAAGTGAATGCGTAATACCTTCGAAAGCATCTGACATTGCATGCGCAAAGTCATACATTGGATAAATGCACCAAGAGTTCCCTGTTCTCTGATGCGAAACATGCCGGATTCTGTAAATCACTGGATCGCGTAAATTGATATTCGGTGAGCTCATATCAATTTTTGCACGTAAAAGATGCAAACCATCTGGAAAGTCTCCATTGCGCATCTTTTTAAATAAATCTAAGTTTTCTTCAATACTTCGATTTCGAAATGGACTATTGATTCCAGGCTCAGTTAGAGTCCCTCGATATTCACGGATTTCATCAGCGCCCAGACTGTCAACGTAAGCTGATCCATTATTGATTAGGATCACTGCTGCATCGTAAAGACGCTCAAAATAATCTGAAGCGTGGGTTAATTGGTCTTTCCAATCAAAACCCAACCAACCAACATCATTTTTAATGGCTTTTACGTATTCTTCGCTCTCTTTTATGGGATTTGTGTCATCAAACCGAAGATATGTAGTGCCAGATGTTTCCTTTGCAATACCAAAATTTAGGCAAATGGACATTACGTGACCAATATGGAGATAGCCATTAGGTTCTGGTGGAAATCTTGTGACAATCATCTTGTGTCTTTTCGACTCTAGATCATCATGAATTATTTGGCGGATAAAATCCCGCGATTGGGTCTTAGTCATTAAGAAGATTCTATAAGTAATTCAAAGAAAAGTATTGTACTCGAACTTTTTTATATCGTGGATATTTCGCGTACAATATCCCTATGTTTATATCATAAACAAAATATTGGTTAAATTATGCTAAAAATTAAACTTCCAGATGGCTCTGTGCGTGAATTCCAATCTACTCTTAGAGGCGCTGACATAGCAAAAAATATTGGTACAGGGCTTGCAAAAGCAGCTACTGCGGTTCGAGTAAACGGGGAATTATGGGATCTCAATCGAATCATTAAAGAAGATTCAGACGTAGAAATCTTAACCAGAGATTCTGAAGATAGTTTAGAAATGATTCGCCATGATGCTGCGCACGCTCTTGCAGAAGCTGTAAAAGAAATATGGCCAAAAACACAGGTGACTATAGGTCCTGCCATTGACAATGGCTTTTACTATGATTTTGCTCGTGAGGAGCCATTCACAGATTCTGATCTTGAAAAAATTGAAACCCGCATGAAAGAAATTGTAGACCGTGATGAGGTTATAGAAAGAGAAGTATGGACTCGTGATAAAGCTTTGAGTTTCTTCCGTAAGATTGGAGAAAATTACAAAGCAGAAATTATTGATAGCATTCCTAAAGAAGAAGAATTAACACTTTATAGGCAGGGTGATTTTATAGATCTATGTCGTGGTCCTCACCTTCCTTCGACTGGGAAACTTGGAAAAGCTTTTAAGCTTACGCGTGTTTCGGGCGCATATTGGCGCGGTGATTCTAAAAATGAAATGTTACAACGTATTTATGGCACAGCATGGGCTAACGAAAAGCAATTGAAGCATCATCTTAATATGCTCGAAGAAGCTGAAAAGCGTGACCACCGTCGGCTCGGTAGAATAATGGACTTGTTTCATTTTCAAGAAGAAGCTCCCGGTGCAATTTTTTGGCATCCAAAAGGATGGAGCCTTTTTCAGAGCTTAATTAACTTTATGCGAGATACACAAAGTGCAGCAGGATATGAAGAAATCAATACTCCGGAAGTAATTTCTAGATCTCTATGGGAAGCGTCTGGTCATGCTGAAACGTTTGGCGATAATATGTTTACGACAAAAACAGCTGATGAACGTATTTATGCCATTAAACCAATGAATTGCCCAGGGCACGTTCAAGTATATAAGCAAGGCATTAAGAGTTACCGCGATCTTCCAGTAAGATTAGCAGAATTTGGGAAATGTCATCGCTATGAGCCGTCGGGTGCATTGCACGGAATGATGAGGGTACGTGCATTTACACAAGATGATGCACATGTATTTTGCACAACTGAACAAATCACAGAAGAATCAATTTATATTTGCGATCTAATTCTTAATATTTATAGAAGCTTTGGGTTTGATGACGTTCGAATCAAATTTGCTGATAGACCGGATGTTCGAGTAGGAGAAGATACAGTATGGGATCAAGCAGAAGCAGCTTTAACAAAGGCACTTGATACCGCTAATTTAGAATATACCCATAATCCCGGAGAAGGTGCTTTTTATGGTCCTAAACTTGAATTTGTTCTTCGTGATGCAATTGGAAGAGATTGGCAATGTGGAACTTTGCAAGTTGATTT
>TARA_B100001057_G_scaffold187292_1_pt1 | contig 13590 bp, 9 predicted proteins | sample TARA_B100001057 | Tara Oceans TARA_B100001057 (sample SAMEA2621839) | marine metagenome | biome: marine biome (ENVO:00000447); feature: surface water layer (ENVO:00002042); material: "saline water (ENVO:00002010), including plankton (ENVO:xxxxxxxx)" | depth 5 m
TCATAACTATCAAACTGCATCGTAAATGTTGCACGGCCTTGTGTTCGAGAACGCAAATCAGTTGCGTATCCAAACATTTCTGATAACGGTACTTTTGCATTGACGACCTTTGCTGATCCTCTTTGCTCCATTTCAGCTATCTTTCCTCTTCTTGAGGAAAGATCTCCGACAACATCTCCCATAAAATCTTCAGGTGTGACTACTTCTACATTCATTACAGGTTCTAGCAGTTTAACTCCTGCTTTTTTTGCTCCATCTTTTAAAGCCATAGAACCAGCAATTTTAAAAGCCATTTCAGAGGAGTCTACATCATGATAAGTGCCGTCCTTTAAAGTTGCTTTTACATTTACTAAAGGATATCCAGCTAACACACCTGTTTCCATTGCAGCTTCAACACCAGCGTTGACAGAAGGAATATATTCTTTTGGAATTCTTCCACTTTTAATCAAATCTACAAACTCGTAACCATCTTCAATTGGCTCAAATTCCATTACTACATGTCCGTATTGACCCCTACCACCGCTTTGACGAATATATTTTGCCTCAACATCTGTTTTCTTTTTAAGAGCCTCTCGGTATGCTACCTGAGGCTTACCAATATTAGCTTCAACTTTAAATTCTCTTTTAAGTCTGTCAACTAATATGTCTAAATGTAACTCTCCCATACCAGAAATAATTGTCTGTCCTGTTTCTTCATCTGACTGAACTCTAAATGTCGGATCTTCTTCAGCAAGTTTTTGGAGTCCTTCTGAAAGCTTTTCTTCGTCTGCTTTAGATTTTGGCTCAATTGCTACAGATATTACAGGTTCTGGAAAAGTCATTGATTCTAATTGAATTAAGTCTGATGAAACTGACAAAGTATCTCCTGTCTTAGCATTTTTGAGTCCTACACCAGCGACAATATCTCCAGCGCAAATAAAATCTATATCTTCTCTTGAATTAGAATGCATTCTTAATATTCTTCCAAGTCTCTCTTCTTTACCTGTTGTTGTGTTAGTTACTTTGTCTCCTTTATTTAGAGTGCCTGAATAAACTCTAAAGTAAGTCAACTTACCTACATGTGGATCACTAACTACTTTAAATGCCAAGGCTGAAAATGGGTCTTCGTCACTATGCTCTCTTACAAGTTCATTTTCTTCATCTCCAGGCTTAAATCCAGTAACAGCATCAATATCTAAAGGTGACGGAAGATAATCAACAACAGCATCTAATAAAAGTTGTACACCTTTATTCTTAAATGCACTACCTGCTAAAACTGGTACAAATAATCCATCGAGCGTACCTTTTCTAATAGCTTTTTTAATATCTTCAACTGAAAGTTCCTCATCAGCAAAATATTTTTCTAAAACATCGTCATCAGCTTCAGCAACTATATCAAGCAACTCTTGTCTTTTTAATTGAGCTTCTTCCAATATGTCTTCTGGTATATCAGAGACGTCCCACTCTGTTCCATCATCTTTTGACCATGTATGAGCTTTCATTTCGACTAGATCGACCACACCTTTAAAATCGGCTTCAGAACCTATTGGAATATGAAGTACTGCCGGCTTTGCTTCAAGTCTTTCAATAATAGATTGAACATCAAAATCAAAATCTGCACCAGTACGATCTAATTTATTTACAAAACATATTCTTGGTACGTTGTATTTATCAGCTTGTCTCCATACCGTCTCAGATTGTGGTTCTACGCCAGCAACCCCATCAAAAACTGCAACTGCTCCATCAAGTACTCTTAATGATCTCTCAACTTCAACAGTAAAATCGACGTGTCCTGGAGTATCTATAATATTAATAGTGTGCTTATTCCATGAACAAGTTGTCGCAGCTGAGGTAATTGTTATTCCTCTTTCTTGTTCTTGCTCCATCCAGTCCATAACTGCAGCTCCATCATGAACCTCTCCAATTTTATAAGTTTTGCCTGTGTAGTATAAAATTCTTTCAGTCAGCGTTGTCTTACCTGCATCAATATGAGCCATGATTCCAATATTTCTTAGATTATTTAATTCAACTTCTCTACCCATTTTTTACCACCTGTAGTGAGCAAATGCTCTATTTGATTCAGCCATTTTGTGAACGTCTTCTCTTTTTTTAACTGAGGCACCAGTTTTGTTACTAGCATCAAGTATCTCTCTACCAAGACGCTCGGACATGGTTTTCTCACCTCTTTTTCTTGATGAATCAACAATCCATCGAATTGCAAGAGTTGTACTTCTTCTATAAGGAACTTCCATCGGTACTTGATAGTTTGTTCCGCCCACTCTTCTTGATTTAGTCTCTATTTGAGGCTTAACATTTTCAAATGCATCTTTTAAAACATCCATTGCATCGGATCCTGCTTGTTTTTGAACTAATTCCAAAGCGTCATAAACTATACCGCTAGCTAAATCTTTTTTACCATCTAAAAGAACTTGGTTAATAATTTGAGAAACTAAAACACTATTGTAAATGGGATCTGGTTCAGCTTTTCGTTTTAGTGATGGTCCTCTTCTCATAGCTTAACCTTTTTTACTACCGTACCTTGACCTAGCTTGTTTTCTATCAGAAACTCCGGATGTGTCTAATGCACCTCTGATAACTTTATATCTAACACCTGGAAGGTCTTTAACTCTTCCACCTCTTACTAGTACAATCGAATGTTCTTGTAAGTTATGTCCTTCACCGGGTATATAAGCAGTGACCTCAGTACCAGTTGAAAGTCTTACCCTGCATACTTTTCTTAATGCAGAGTTTGGTTTTTTTGGCGTCACAGTATATACACGAGTACAGACACCTCTTCTTTGAGGCGAACCTTTAAGTCCAGGTGTCTTTTCTTTTGACACTTTGGACTTTCTTCCTTTTCTGACCAACTGTTGTATAGTAGGCATAAATCATCCAATCAATTTTTGTATTATTGGCTTACCGAAAAAGAAGTATATGACGAATTTAAACTTACAACAACCATTATTTATAGGTTTTTACTCGTTTTCTTCCTCTTTTTCATCACCTAACATAGCTAGCCACTGCGCAGGATTTGGTAAAGCATCTTCTTCAGATTCATCTGTAGTTGATGACATAAACCCTAATTCCGATACCTCTGGAGCATCTGGTAAAGATGGTTTGTAAGATTGATATGCATCTGATCCAGTACCAGCTGGGATCAAAGTACCAATAATAACATTTTCTTTCAAGCCGCTTAGAGAATCGTTACTTCTCTTCATTGCTGCTTCTGTCAGTACTCTTGTGGTTTCTTGGAAAGAGGCTGCTGATAACCATGAGTCTGTTGCAAGGCTAGCTTTTGTGATACCCATAAGCTCTGGTCTTCCTTCAGCAGGTACTTTTCCATCTTTTACTAACTCTTGGTTAGTCTTTCTAAATAATGTTGCGTCAACAAGTTCGTTTGGTAAGAAATCAGAATTATTTGATTTAACAATCCTTACCCTTCTTAACATTTGTCGAACAATCATCTCAACATGCTTGTCATGAACTTCAACTCCTTGGTCTCTATAAGTTTTTTGAACTTCATCAACCAAATATTCTTGACAAGTTTTTACACCATTTATTTGTAGAACTTCTTTTGGATCCTTGGGTCCAGTAGTTAGTGATTGTCCAGCAGTAACACTATCTCCTTGATTTATTAATATGGTCTGTCTTCTTAAAACTAATAACTCAACTTCTTCTTTTTCATTTGTAATAAGAACATTTTTGTTGCCTTCAGGAGTGGTATCAACAGATTTTACTTTTCCATTTATTGGAGATAACACAGCCTTTCCTTTTGGAGTTCTGGCTTCAAAAAGCTCTACTATTCTTGGAAGTCCAGATGTGATATCCAATCCAACAACTCCACCAGTGTGGAAAGTTCTCATTGTTAATTGAGTTCCTGGCTCACCAATTGACTGGGCTGATATGATACCAACTGCTTCACCAGCTTCAACAGGTTTTCCAGTAGCCAAACTGAATCCATAACAAAGTGGATCCATAGATTCAGGATGTAATGAGTTAAACGGTGTCAAAACATTAATGCTCTCAACACCAGATTTACCAATAGCATCCAAAACTTCAGCATCTACAAAAGTACCTTTAGAAAGTTTTGTACCATCATCTAGCTCTACAATTTTTTTATCTACTTTTACATCCTCAGAAAGAACTCTACCGTACAATGTTGAATGCAAGTAGCGAGTGACTTTACCGTCATGCAAAACTTTCTTGTTAGTTCCTCTCCAGTCAATATTTTCGTCTCCTAAATCTTTTACAACTATGCCAGCCGCAACATCAACAAGTCTTCTTGTAAGATACCCTGAATCTGCAGTTCTTAAAGCTGTATCAGCCAGACCTTTTCTAGCGCCATGAGTAGAAATAAAGTACTCAAGAACTGACATGCCTTCTCTGAAGTTACTTTTTATAGGTCTTTCAATAATGTCGCCTTTTGGATTTGCAACAAGACCTCTCATGCCAGCTAACTGCCTGACCTGCATCATGTTTCCACGGGCTCCGGACTTAACCATCATATCTACAGGGTTAAATTTTTCTGACTCAAGTTCAGCGCTCATCGCATATTGGACTTGGTCTGTAGCTTCATTCCAAATTTCAATAATTTTTTGTTTTCTCTCTGTTTCAGTAATAATGTCTTCTTTATAAAGTTTTTCAACTTTTTCAGCTTCATTTTCATATTTTTCTAAAATTTGATTTTTACTTGGAGGTGTTTTGACATCATTCATCGCAACTGTAAGACCAGCCTTTGCACCATATTTAAATCCAACTGACTTCATAGAATCAAGGAATATTCTCAATTCCGCTTTATTGTATCTTTCAATTACTTCAGAAATAATTTTTTTCATTTCTGGTTTTCTTACAGAGGCCTGGATATAAGGAAAGTCTTTTGGAAGTATTGAATTAAAATGCATCCTACCTAATGTTGTTTTTATTAATTTGGAACCATCAACGGGTTCTTCAGTAATTAATTCCGAAAATCTTCCTTTTATCTCACTATGCATTTCAGGATTGCCAGCTAAGTCACCAATTCGAACATTTATCGGTGTTTGAAGTCCAATATGACCGCTTTCATAAGCGATCTGAGCCTCATTAAAATCAACAAAGTTTAGACTTGCTGATTCTAAATCATCATGGGACTCGGTTATGTAATAAAGACCTATAACCATATCTTGGCTTGGAGAGACAATTGGGTTTCCAGAAGCTGGCGATAAGACATTATTTGTTGACAACATTAAAACTCTTGCTTCAGCTTGGGCTTCGGCAGAAAGTGGGACATGAACTGCCATTTGGTCACCATCAAAGTCAGCATTAAATGCCTCACAAACTAATGGATGAACTTGAATTGCTTTTCCTTCAACTAATATCGGTTCAAATGCTTGGATGCCTAATCTATGCAAAGTTGGAGCTCTATTAAGTAAAACCGGATGTTCTTCAATTACTTCAGCTAAAACATCCCAGACTTGTGCTCGTGATCTTTCCACCATACGTTTTGCAGATTTGATATTTTGGGCCAAACTAAGTTCAACCAATCTTTTCATTACAAATGGTTTAAAAAGTTCCAAAGCCATCATTTTAGGTAATCCACATTGTTGAAGTTCGAGATGGGGACCGACAACAATTACAGATCTAGCTGAGTAGTCAACTCTTTTTCCTAAAAGATTCTGACGAAACCTACCTTGCTTTCCTTTCAACATATCAGAAAGTGACTTGAGACCTCTACCTCCAGCACCTGCAACTGCTCTTCCCCTTCTTCCATTGTCGAAAAGAGCATCAACAGACTCTTGTAACATTCTTTTCTCATTACTAATAATTATTTCTGGAGCACCAAGTTCAATTAATTTTTTAAGTCTGTTGTTTCTATTAATCAATCTTCTATATAAGTCATTCAAATCTGATGTTGCAAATCTTCCACCATCAAGTTGAACCATTGGTCGTAATTCTGGAGGAATAACTGGTATAACTTCAAGAATCATTGCTTCTGGAGGATTTTTGCCATCAGCAAATGGTTTAATTACTTTCATTCTTTGAATTGCACGCTGTCTTCTTTGTGCAGATTTTGACTCTAGATCACTTTCAAGTTTTTCCATTTCTGCTTTCAAATCTACTAATTGCACAAGTTCTCTTACTGCTTCAGCTCCCATACCACCAGTGAAGTATTCGTCATACTTATCAATCATTTCTCGCCATAATGTATCATTTTCAATTAAGGTTTTTGGCTTTAGAGTCTTTAAAGTTGAAAATGCTTCTTCAATAACTTTAATTTCAGCATCTGACTTTGCTTTTTTTTGTTTTATTTCTTTTTCAACTTCTTTTTTTCTAATTAGAATTTCAGGTTCAGGAATTTTCGCATTTTCCATAGCTTTAATTTCTGTATCCATTTGTTTAATTCTTTTTTGTTCCCATTCTTCAAAATCTTCGTTTACAATCTCTACTTCTGCAACTACAGCTTCTTCAAGTTCTGCTAAGTCTTTTGTACGTTTCTTCGCATCAATAGAAACTACCAAATAAGCTGCAAAATAAATTACTTTTTCCAATTCTTTTGGAGACATATCAAGGAAATAACCTAAACGGCTTGGTACACCTTTGAAATACCAAATATGAGTAACTGGAGCAGCGAGTTCAATATGCCCCATTCTTTCACGTCTTACTTCTCTTCTTGTTACCTCAACTCCACATCTCTCACAAACAATGCCCCTATATCTGATTCTTTTATATCTGCCACAGGAACATTCCCAATCTTTCGTTGGTCCAAATATTCTTTCATCAAAAAGTCCATCTTTTTCAGGCTTTAAAGTTCTATAGTTTATTGTTTCAGGCTTCTTAACTTCTCCAAAAGACCAACTTCTCATCTGATCAGATGTTGCGAGACTAATGCTTAATTCATCAAATATTTTTTCCACAGTTTATACCTCAGCCTCATCTTGTTCCGGTCTTGTCATATCAATTCCTAAAGTTTCAGCTGTCTTTACATATTCATCACTAATATCTTTCATTGAAATTTCTTCTCCAGCAGAAAGGATTTCTACATTCAAGCAAAGGCTTTGCATCTCTTTGAGGAGGACTTTAAATGATTCAGGAATTCCTGGTTCTGGTATATTGTCACCTTTTACAATTGATTCATAAACTTTTACTCGTCCAACGGTATCGTCAGATTTAATTGTCAACAGTTCCTGTAATGCATAGCTAGCACCGTAAGCTTCTAGGGCCCATACTTCCATCTCACCAAATCTTTGACCACCAAACTGTGCTTTACCTCCAAGTGGCTGTTGAGTAATCATTGAATAAGGCCCGGTTGATCTTGCATGAATTTTCTCATCAACTAAATGAATAAGTTTTAATATATATGTGTAGCCAACAGTTATCTTTGAATCAAAAGCTTCTCCTGTTCTGCCATCAAAAAGGGTTGCTTTTCCATCTTCATCAACAAGTAAATTTCCGTCTCTATTAGGGTTCACATTTCTTAATATTTCATGAATTTCATCTTCATCAGCACCATCAAAAACGGGCGTTGAAATTAATGTTCCAGGTTTTGCACCTTTAGCAGCTTTTGTTTCACCTTTATAATCATTCCATCCTTGATCTGCAGCCCAACCTAAATGAGTTTCTAATATCTGACCAAGATTCATACGACTAGGAACACCTAAAGGGGAGAGCATAATATCAAGCGGTCTTCCATCTTCCATGTAAGGCATGTCTTCAACAGGTAGAATCTTTGAAATCACTCCTTTATTGCCGTGTCTTCCAGATAGCTTATCTCCTACTTGTATTTTTCTTTGAATCGCAACATAAACTCTAACTTTTTGATTTACACCTGGCGGTAAATCTGCGCCGTCGTCTCTCTTTAAAATTTGTACGTCAATGACTTTTCCTCTTTCACCATGTGGAACTCTTAATGAAGTATCTCGAACTTCTCTAGCTTTTTCTCCAAATATTGCTCTCAAAAGTCTCTCTTCTGGAGTTAGTTCTGTTTCACCTTTTGGAGTTACTTTTCCAACCAAATAATCTCCAGGCGAAACTTCAGCACCAATTCTTACTATGCCCATTTCATCAAGATCCATCAAAACTTCTTCTGCAACATTTGGGATATCCCTAGTTATTTCCTCTTCGCCTAATTTTGTATCCCTAGCTTCAATTTCGTGTTCAGCTATATGGACAGACGTAAGAACATCTTCTTTAACAAGTCTTTCAGAAATAACAATAGAATCTTCAAAGTTGTATCCATCCCATGGCATATATCCAACAAGTAAGTTTTTACCTAGTGCCAATTCTCCACCTTGAGTGCTTGGCCCATCAGCCAAAACATCACCAGGCTTTACTTTTGTCCCAACCTTAACCAATGGTTTTTGGTTCCAACTAGTTGCTTGGTTTGAACGCTTGAATTTTAGAACTTGATATCTAAATTTTTTATTTGTTCCATCTTCTTTGACTGTGATTTCGTCACCGGTAACCTCATCGACAACTCCTGCAATATTTGAGATTAGAGCTTCGCCAGAATCTCTAGCTACATTTTCTTCCATGCCAGTTCCAACATAAGGTGCTTCTGTTTTTACAAGAGGCACCGCTTGTCGTTGCATATTTGAACCCATTAAAGCTCTGTTTGCATCATCGTGTTCAAGGAAAGGAATTAAAGCAGTAGTTACAGAACAGATTTGCTTTGGGCTAACATCCATATAATCAATTTCTTTATCAGAAACGAAAGCAACTGAACCTCCATCTTGTCTTGCAAGTATTCTCTTGTTTTGAAAGGTTCCATTTTCATTTAAAGGTGCATTCGCCTGAGCTATTGTATATATATCTTCTTGTGCAGCAGTGAGGTATACAGCTCTGCTCGTTTTTACTACACCATTTTCAACTTTCCAATAAGGTGTTTCAATAAAACCAAATTTGTTAACTCTTCCATAAGTTGCCAAAGTACCAATAAGTCCAATATTTGGACCCTCTGGTGTCTCAATTGGACACATTCTTCCATAATGAGATGGGTGAACATCTCGGACTTCAAAACCAGCTCTCTCTCTGGAAAGACCTCCTGGTCCAAGAGCTGAAAGTCTTCTTCTATGAGTAAGTCCAGCAATTGGATTTGGTTGATCCATAAATTGGCTTAATTGACTTGTTCCAAAAAATTCTTTTAACGAGGCTTGTATAGGCCTTATATTTATTAATGACTGTGGAGTAATTGCTTCCGGTTCCTGGGTAGTCATTCTTTCTCTAACAACTCTCTCTAATCTACTAAGACCCACCCTTACCTGATTTTGAACTAATTCTCCAACTGTTCTGATTCTTCTATTTCCAAAATGATCAATGTCATCCAATTTAACTGGAATTTCTTTTCCTAAATTGTTAACAAACTTCTCTTCACCTGCATGCAAAGCAATTACATATTTGATTGAGTCAATCATGTCTTCTATTCTTAACATGCCATCAATCTCAGTAGAGTAAGTTTCAGCATCCTTTTCGCCATATTGGCGACCAAGTTTTTGCTCAACCTTATATCTTCCAACTTTTGTTAGGTCATATCTCTTAGGAGTGTAAAACATCTGCTTTACCAAATTTCTTGCTGATTCAACTGAAGCGGGTTCTCCTGGACGAAGTTTTCTATATAAATCAATCAGAGCTGCCTCTCTAGAAGTATCAGGGTCTCTTTCAATAGTATTGTGAACTGATGGATAGTCTCCAAGAAGCTCAATAGCATCTTCTTTATTTTCAATTACATCCAAAGCCATTAAAAAACCTGTAATGTGCTGTCTTCTTTTTCTATCTACTCTTACGCCTAAAGTATCTCTTTTATCTGTATCAAACTCAAGCCATGCACCTCTTCCAGGAATCATTTTTCCAATAAAAACTTCTTTGTCAGAAGTCTTATCTATTTCTTGAGAAAAATATACACCCGGAGATCTGACTAACTGACTTACTATTACTCTTTCCGTGCCATTTATAACGAATGTACCTGTATCAGTCATAATTGGGAAATCACCCAAGAATACTGTCTGTTGTTTGATTTGACCCGTTTCTCTATCAAGAAATTGGGCAGTTACATATAATGGTTGTGAATAAGTAGAGTCAGTTACTCTGCAATCTTCAAGAGTCTTTAATGGTTCTTCAAAGTAATGGTTTAAAAATTCTAATGAAAAACGCCCAGAGAAATCTTCAATCGGTGATATTTCTTCAAGTATTTCTTTTAGACCTTCTTCAATAAACCACTTGAAGGAATCTTTTTGTATAATTAATAAATCTGGAATGTCTAGAACTTTAGGAATTTTTGCAAATGATAGTCTAGAATTCTGAACAGCGGACAACAAGCCTCCTAAAAAAATTAATAACAATTACCCGAAAGGTAAAGTATATTAGTGCTTAATATTTAAGCAAACAAATAATAATAAAATTATTTTAATTCTACGGTTGCGCCAGCACCTTCTAATGCTTCTTTAGCTTTTTCAGCATCTTCTTTAGAAGCACCAGTAAGTATATCTGAAGGAGCATTATCAACAAGTTCTTTGGCTTCTTTTAGTCCTAAACTAGTTAAGCCTCTAACTTCTTTGATAACTTGTATCTTTTGTGATCCTGCACCTGCAAGAACAACATCAAAAGAATCTTTTTCTTCTCCTGCACCTTCGTCATCTCCTCCACCTGCTGGTGCAGCAGCAACAGCGACAGGGGCTGCAGCAGTAACATCAAACTTTTCTTCAAAAGCGTCTAAGAATTCTTTTAATTCTAATACTGTCATCTCCTCAAATACGCCAAGCAACTCATCAGTTGTCATTTTAGCCATTTGTTATTCCTCCTCATTCTTAACTTCTTCAGAAATTGCAACATCCTCATCAGAAGAGGCAACTTCAGAAACTTCACCCATAGATGTTTTTTTATCGACCAATGCGCTCAAAGCATAAGATGCTTTATTGATAATAGCTTTTGTGCCCGCAGCAACTTTTACTAGAGGGGCATTGAATCCTCCAGCAATTTTGGCAAGAAGTACATCTCTAGGTTCAATATTCGCAAGAACATTAATTTGTTCAACTGTTAAAGGTTCTGAATTCATTAATCCACCTTTAACTACAAAAGCATCATTTTCTTTTGAAAAATCTTTTAATACTTTTGCAGCTTCCACAGGATCAGAATCAATAATTGTGACACCAGTAGGTCCTGCAAAATAATCCGAGAGTGAATCTAGCCCAATATTTTCAGCTGCTCTTTTAGCAAGAGACATTTTTACTACATTAAAAGATGCACCTGCATTTTTTAAAGATCTTCTTAGCTTAGTTTGTTGAGACACGGAAAGACCTCTATATTCTGCTAATACCAAAGCATTTGCAGACTTAAATAAATCTTCTAAGTCTTTAACCGCCTGAACTTTATCTTCTCTTACCATATAAAAAATCCTTGCATACCAAGGACCATAATCACTTTACCTGCGTTAGATTTACAATCATTAACTAACGGTCTTTGGTTTTAATTGTCTTTTAATAATATAAACGCCTTTTAATTTTAAATACAAATAAATTACAAATTTATATCAACTGGTATTGATGGTCCCATAGTTGATGAAATGTAAACACTTTTTATGAACTCACCCTTTGAAGAAGCTGGTTTTGATTTTAAAACTTCTGCAATTACTTCATCAAAATTTTGCAAAAGTTTATCAATATCAAATGAAACTTTACCAATGGACATTTGTAAATTACCAAATTTATCATTTTTAATCTCTATCTTGCCCTTTTTAAAATCTTCAACAGCTTTTGCAACGTTAGGCGTTACTGTACCCGTCTTTGGGTTAGGCATAAGACCTTTAGGTCCAAGAATTTTTCCTAATTGACCAACTTCAGCCATCATTTCAGGAGTAGAGATTACAATATCAACATCTAACTTTTCTTCTGAAGCGACTTTTCTAGCCAGTTCTTTACCCCCAACTATATCTGCTCCAGCCTTCTCAGCTTCTGTTAGTTCCTCTCCACCAGCAAAAACAGCAATTTTCACCTCTTTGCCAGTTCCGTTCGGCAAAGAAACAGTACTTCTAATATTTTGTTCTGCATCTTTTGGATCGATACCTAAAGAAAAAGAAGCGTCAATAGATTCATCAAATTTTGCTGTTGCTATTTCTTTACAAATTTTTATAGATTCTAATTTTGATTTTTTAATATCAGAAATTTTTTCTTTGGCTTGTGTATATTTTTTTCCATGTTTTTTCATTTTTACTCCTTTGGTTCTAACGATTTTAATCTCCCAAATATAATTTATCTTTAATTCTCTACAGTAACTCCCATTGATCTGGCAGTTCCTGCGATAATATTTATAGCAGCATCAATGTCATTAGCATTTAAATCTTCCATTTTTGCTTCAGCAATATTTTTTAATTGATCTCTAGTTATCGAAGCAACTTTTTCTTTATGAGGTTCTGGAGATCCTGATTCTAAACCTATTGCTTTTTTTATTAAATATGAAGCTGGAGCAGTTTTTGTAACAAAAGTGAATGAATTATCTTCATAAATTGTTATTTCTACTGGGACAGTTTCTCCTTGCCTGCTAGCAGTATCATTGTTGAATGCTTGGACAAAATCCATGATGTTTACACCATACTGACCTAATGCTGAACCAACTGGTGGTGCTGGTGTTGCGCCTCCTCCAGGTATTTGTAATTTGAGTAATGCTTTAATTGGTTTTGCCATTTGTGTCCTTAATTTTTTACTATATCTGTAAAGCCAAGCTCTACAGGAGTTTCTCGTCCAAATATGTTAACTAAAACAGTAACTTTTGATTGATCTAAATTAATTTCTTCTATGATGCCATTGAAGTCTGCAAAAGGACCTGTTGTAACTCTTACTGTCTCCCCAATTTCAAAATCTGGTTTAAATTTTGGAGACTCTTTTTTAACTTCAACTTCTTCATTAGATCCTAAAATTCGTTCTATTTCTCTTCTAGATAAAGGAATAGGTCTTTTTCCAGAGCCAACAAATCCAATAATTGATGGAGTGTTTCTAATTTCGTACCAAGTCGTATCATCGAGATCCATTCTTACAAGTACATATCCAGGAAAGGTCTTTTTTTCTAAATTAACTTTTTTACCATTTCTAATTTCAACAACTTCATCCGTTGGTATTACAACATCGTATACTTTATCCTCTAAATGAAGATTTTTAATTCTAGTTAAAATATTTGTTCTAACTTTTTTTTCATGACCAGATTGAGCGTTTAATACAAACCATTCTCCAGGCAAATCATAAGGATGCGAGAAAGAATCCTCTGTTTCGTCGATTAACTCTTCTGACTCTTCTGTTGTAACTGTATCTTCAACCATTATTCACCGAAGGTTAATAGGTTAATCAAAGAATTTTTAAAACTAAAGTCCATTCCAAAAATAAATATTGTAAAAAAGGCAATTGTAATTGTAGTTACTAGTGTGAATGAAGTTAACGTTGAATAAGTTGGCCAGTTTACTCTTTTTAATTCTGTTCTAACCTCTCCTAAATAATTTGTAATTCTTTTAAATCTTGATACTTTTTCTCCAGATTGATATTTACCAATATTTCTATCAGCCTTTTTTGCCAAACGCTCTTCACGTTCAGACATTCTCCTCATTTCTCTGTTCATTTCATTCATAATTACCTCTGCAGGGGCGGTGAGACTCGAACT
>TARA_B100001057_G_scaffold157368_1_pt1 | contig 13578 bp, 12 predicted proteins | sample TARA_B100001057 | Tara Oceans TARA_B100001057 (sample SAMEA2621839) | marine metagenome | biome: marine biome (ENVO:00000447); feature: surface water layer (ENVO:00002042); material: "saline water (ENVO:00002010), including plankton (ENVO:xxxxxxxx)" | depth 5 m
TTAGGTCCCTTTATGACATAAGTAAAAAAATCCAGACCACGGATCATACTTGATGGATCTCCACCTAAAAACGTAGCTCCCTCGGGACGCTCAGGTTGCGTAGCATATCGGATAGCGTAAACCTCATGTACGGGCAGCTCGGTCATGATATTCCACTTTCTTTTAACGGTTTATCAAATTTGCGAATGCTGCCATTATACCGGGGGATATTTTATCTTCAACGAGGGACTCTATTTTAAAGTAAAGGTAACACAATTCAGGTAAATACAGCTATTACACCAGTATACGCATAGACCCGATCCCTGCTAATTTCACCATTTGCGAAAAAACCTGCTATGGGAAATTCCCCTAATACCTCTCGTATTATATCAGTCTCTTTATTAGGAGTTGAAAACTGGTTGGGACCGCGCGCAGCGCAAGATATATAAATTCCTCCACGGATGCCTTTGTTTCCAATCCGATCTTTTATTGAGGATACCATTCGCTTCATGTCTTCTACCGCCGTTTTAAGATCTCTTCTGCAGATTAGAATAGAATCACCCTCAGAAATTGCTTCCCCAATTGCTATAACTTTACTTTCGGGATCAAGTCCGACCAGATTACGAACGGTATAATCTGCTGTGTCCGAGCCTTGGACGGGTAACGCAACAAATATGGTGCCGGCCATCGCCTGAAGATTATTCTCGAATTCGTCTCCCAAGTATTCCATCAAGACATCAAAAGCAGGTTTTTGATCCAATTCTATGATGATATTTTGCTGTGCTTTTGTAACGGTTAATGTTTTGCTTATCGGAGAACAGCCTTGGCTAAGGCCGGTGAATATTTTGGCTTGTATAGGGGATATTGCTACGCCGCTCATACAGGTTTTCCCAGTATTTACAAGATGAGGAGAGTCGCTTGAGGCGACAGTTAGGCCACCAATCAGAAAGCTACCAGTCATTTCAACTAGATTACCAATAGCGTCCATAGCATCCGTATGTCGCGGGTCGACGTGGCTTATAGCAAGCGGCATAGTAGCTTCTGATAACCATTCAGCTTCTTTGCCTGACAATAATTTTCCGACATCAGCATTACCGGAAAACACCCTATAAGCATCAGGAGCGAGGTCCAAAACGATCACAGTGGCGGAACTTTCTCCAAAAATCTCTTCTGTGTGGCTAATAGTGCCGTATCCAGAGGCACACGCCCAATCCGTAACACCCGTTTTGAGTCTGAGTTGCTCGAGCATTTTCTGTAGAAAGGGAGCGAGGTCTTCTGAGGTATAAAGAATTCCAACAGTCCCTTTTGGTGCAGCTAACTGCGAGATCAATTCCTCTACGCTTTCATCCCATGTGGTCTTCCGGCTTGTCGCTGAAGAGAACTGTTTAGTTACCTGTTGCATTGTGATCACCCAAATCCTTACGGTTTGATCTTCGTATTAGCGATATGAACAGCATATTAGTTAGGGAGAATACTCTCTATCGCTGATATGACCTTGGGGGAAGTAGGGGATGTATTTGAAGCAAACCAATCGACTGCTTTTCCGTCTCCATCTATAAGTATTTTGAAAAAGTTCCAACGAGGTTTTGAGAGCGCTCCTAATTCTTTTGCCGCCCAAACATAAAAAGGGTGCGCTGATTTACCGCTGACCACCTGTTTTTCTGTCATCGGGAAATTAACATTAAAGTTAACGGTACAAAAATTCTTTATTTCTTTTTCGGTGCCGGGCTCTTGACCGCCAAAATCATTCGAGGGCACGCCCAATACTACGAGACCCCGGTCTTTATATTTTTCCCAAAGCGACTGCAGTCCATCATATTGTGAAGTGAACCCACATCTCGAGGCAGTATTAACCACTAAAACTGCTTTTCCAGAAAAATCGGAGAGCTTTATGTTTTCCTCTCCGTTGATCGATTTAAATGTAAACATATGTGAACTCCCAGCAAATGTAACGTTTGTAATAAATATCCCAACGAACATAATTACGACACTGCAGATTTTTTGCATTACTACCCCTCTCGAGTTTCATTCTGACGATGCGCCATTTAGGTTCCTACCAACAACACTAAAATGCCAAAAACTAACGCTAGAATGCCAAAGAGTTCTGTACCATTAGTCTTCTCCTTAAAAAATATGTAGGATGCTATAAAAGTAAAGACCAACTCAATCTGCCCAAGAGCTCTAACGTAAGCCGCGTTTTGAAGCGTCATGGCTGTAAACCAGCATGCTGAGCCGATCATTCCACTTAATCCCACCAAAATTGCTATTCTCCAATTTTTGATGACGTTAATCACTTCGCCTTTCTCTTTTAACTGAAGGTAAATCGTCATTGTCAACGTCTGAAAGACGGTGACACAAGCCAGCGTATAAGCCGCCTGAATAACGACACCTTCGCCACCTAAAGATAATGACGCAGCTCGGTAGGAGATGGCTGACATACCGAACATTGCTCCAGATGCTAGACCGATTAAAGCGGTCTTTTGAGATAGAGACTGGATAATATTTTTCAGACCGTTTTCCTGGCGTGCTGTTGAAATTGCCATCACGCCAACGAGACTAATCATAATTCCAATTATTGCGCCGGGCGTTAAAGGATCGCCAAGAATTATTAGCCCAAATACGGCTGTTTGAGCAGTTTCTGTCTTGGAATAGGCCGTGCCAACTGCGAAATTACGAAATGAGAATAGATATACTAATAGCGCTGTTGCTATTATCTGCGTACCACCCCCTATTATGCCAAAGACGATAAAATTGGCATTGGGTTCAGGTAAGGGGAGATAAAAAAATTGATTGAGAATAAATAGATAAAGGAATGCGAAAGGAACGGCATAAAAAAATCGGACATACGTCGCCCCAGCTGTACTTAGCCTCGATTTAAGATGCTTCTGTAAAGCGGATCGTAGGTTTTGCGAAAATGCAGCAAGGATGGTTATGGGTATCCAAAGTTCAATCATATTTGCACCTCAACATCGACATTATGTTATAACGAGCAGTCAAAAGAATATTTGAGCTGTAGTTTTCTGATGGTTCGGGCAATGTATAATTACGAACTTCGTCTTATGTGGCAATCCGACCGCTTCAGGACATCTGGTTGCAATTCAATTCCAAGACCGTTTCCAACAGGTGCCCTAATTCGTCCATTTTCAACAGGCGGTAGATTAGTCATTAATTCGCCATACCAGCCGTAATAAAATGCTCTCACTATTTCTTGGATCTCACAATTGTTGGAAGCGAGTGCCAGATGCGTTGCAGCTGTCAATGCAACAGGCCCTGTACAATCATGAAAAGCAACGGGAACATGCCATGCTTCCGCCATTCCGGCAATTTTTTTTGCCTCTGTCAGGCCGCCGCACCAAGCTATGTCCATAATTATGAGACTTAGGGAATCCAACTCTAGCAAGTATCGAAAATCGGCGACCCCTCCTCTAGTTTCACCAACTGCGATTGGTGCTTCTGTGGATCGTGCTACCCTGTCAAGGGAACCTAGATGATCCATAAATACAGGATCCTCTACCCAATATGGGTCGAATTGCTCCAGGGCTCGGGATATTTTTACAGCATTCGGTCGATCCCAAAGCGCATGTAATTCAGCCATAATATCTATTTTATCGCCGACCGCATGTCGAATTTTTGCAAAAGGTTCTAATGCTTTATTTAGATCCGTACTAGATATGTGGTGACCATTTGATTGTTCCGCCGCATAATCAAATGGCCAAATCTTCATCCCATCAATTCCCATTTCTAAAAGGGAATGCGCTAATTCATCAGCTGTGTTTAAAAATGCATCAAGGTCCTCATACGGACCGTTCTCGATATTTAAACCAAAGTTATTTGTGCCTTGGCCAGAACTTTTTCTCACATAGCGATAACCTGCACAGGTATTATAAACTCGAATATCTTTCCTAACAGCGCCTCCCAATAATTGATGTATTGGCTGATTAGTTGCTTTTCCCCATATATCCCAAAGCGCTATATCAATAGCCGATCGACCCCTTTGTTCAGCGCTAGAACCTGCAAAACCAACATAGCCTATTAGTTTGCTATGGTAGCGCCCAATTAGCCTAGGATCCTGGCCTAGTAAAATAGGAGCGATTGTTTCGTGAATATGTGCTTCCACGGCACCCGGTCCAAAAAATGTTTCGCCCAATCCTACGAGCCCGTCATCTGTACTGACGTGCACCCATAAAAGATTAGGAAATTCTTCAATTCGAACAGTCTCTATTGCACTAATTTTCATAAAATTAACTCTCAGTTTAAAACATGAAGTACGTAGTTTGCCTCAGCTTACCACTTTCTTGCTAGTGCTTCCTTCAAATCATCGACTGCGTGTTTGATTGCATCAGAAACTGCCATCTCCCATTCCTTTGCATTATCAGTATTGCCTTTATCTGGAAACAGAATAGCCCGTGAAGAGTTTACAATGCCCCCTTCATAACCATTAGGACCTCTCACAAAAGTTCTAACCGCGTCGTCAGCTGCACCCCCTTGGGCCCCGTATCCTGGGATAAGGAAGGGTGTATGAGGCAACAATTCTCTCAAGCTTTCCCCTTGAGCTGGATAAGTTGCCCCCACTACAATTCCTAGAGAGGACCAACCTGTCCGAGGGGCTTCAAAATTTCTTGATAGGGGTTCTAACTTTTCAGCAATTTTTTCAAAAAGTGTCTTTTCTCCCACCAGCATATCCTGGAAATCTCCAGATCCGGGATTACTGGTTTTAACCAATACAAAAATTCCCTTCTCATTGATCTTAGCAGCTTGGATATAAGGTTCCAGCGTATCTAGACCTAAAAACGGGCTAACGGTGAGGGCATCGGACTTTACGGGCGCATCTTTTGTCAGAAAAGATTGAGCGTATGCTTCAGCAGTTGATCCAATATCACCTCTTTTTGCGTCCATTAAGACTAAAAGCCCTTTTTGTCGCGCATATGAAGAAATATCTTCAAGTAATTGGTTCCCCCGCCAACCCATACGTTCAAAAAAAGCAGATTGAGGCTTAATTATAGCAATTTTGTGCTCTAATAAATCTATAACAGACATAAGAAAGCTTTTGGTTGCTTTTGCCGTCCGTGGGTCTGCAGGGGTCATCGGACCATCTCGAAATAAGGGAGGTATTTTATCTAGATAAGGGTCAAGTCCCACGCAAAGAGGATTTCCAATAAAGCGGATTTTTTCAATCAATTTGTCACCAAAAAAATCTACATCGTTTTTTATGTTTTCCAAATTAGCATTCCTTATTTTCAGAATTACCCCGTCTCATTTTGATTTAACATAGTAATGGTCATTTTTTATTAAATTTTTATTTTAACTATTTTGACTAATGACTTGTGGTCAATATCTCATAGTATAATGGTTTAGAAGTGATTTAAAATGTAGGAGTAAAAAATGGTATTGCTTGGTTCGAAGGATCCGGCGCCTTTCAGTATTTTTAATTCAGATGGCTCATCAAATTTGCTTTTTACATCGGATCATAATGGCTCGGCTATTCCCATAAAACTACAAAATCTAGGGGTTCCATTAAATGAGCTGAGAAGGCATGTAGCATATGATATAGGTATAGATACAGTCGCTCATGCTTTATCTGCACGTTTTAACGCCACATTAATCGTAGCAAATTATTCAAGATTGGTGATCGACTGCAATAGACATCCAGGTGCTGCAGGTTCCATTCCTTCTATTTCCGATAACACAGTTGTCCCAAGAAATAAAAATTTGTCTGACGATGATGTTACTTCGAGGAAGAACGAAATTTTTGATGCTTACCATTCTTCAATAGGTCAGCAAATCAGTGTAATGCGCAGTGAAAACAAGAGCCCAATTTTAATTTCTCTTCACAGTTTCACTCCAGTCATAAGCGGACAATTCCGACCTTGGGAATTAGGAATTTTGTGGAAAGATGATAAACGTTTGTCCGCCCCATTGATAAAAAAATTGAAGGAGCAAAAAGAGCTGAATATTGGAGATAATAAACCTTATTCCGGCAGTGAACCAGCGGGGTATACGGTTGATTATCATGCTGAACCGTTAAGTCTTCCGTCTGTCGCTGTTGAGTTTCGGCAGGATTTGATAGAATTTGAATTGGGAGCACTTCGGTGGGCAAATATTTTTGGTGATGCGTTGGATCATGTTGTTGGTGAAAAGATTTAGTTAGCATTTAAATTTTAAACGAGAGAATTTAAATTACTTGAGAAATGCGTTACAACTCAACGGATTACAAAATTAATACTGGGAGTATCCGTTAATTAAATGAGGAGATTCAAATGGTAAGTCCTAATCAAGAGTTTGATAAGCAAACCCGCTTGGAACTTGAGGCTGCAGCTTTTAGACGGCTGATAAATCATCTGGACGAACGAAAAGACGTTCAAAATATTGATCTAATGAACTTGGCGGGATTCTGCCGCAATTGCCTCTCCAAATGGTATCGGGCGGAAGCCGAGGAAAGAGGACATGAGTTAGATTATGAAGCTGCACGTGAGATTATATATGGGATGCCATATGCCGATTGGAAATCAAAATATCAAACGGACGTTTCGGCCGAAAAATTGAAGGCCTTCGAGATTAATAAGGATTGATAAAAACGTTTTAAGATATATGGGCCGTGGTAATATTTTTCGTGTTGAAAATACCGAGTTGCTGTTAATTGTAGTAAAATTTTTATTCATCATTAGGTTATTTTTGTGCTGAATTATCTTAATAATAATACTATTTAAGGGAAAAAGAATGGCTGGGTTTTCATCAAAAAAACAATCAAATGCTGATTATGATGTGGTCATAGTTGGGGGAGGGTTGGCTGGCCTATATTCAATTTATCGGCTGAGAAAATTGGGACTTACTATGAGGGCCTATGAGGCTGGAGATGGGGTTGGAGGTACTTGGTTTTGGAATCGTTATCCAGGCTGTCGATGTGATGTTGAAAGTATGGAGTATTCGTATTCCTTTGATGATGAATTACAACAAGAATGGATTTGGCCGGAGAGATACGGCACTCAACCGGTAATACTTGAGTATATAAACCATGTGGCTAAGCGTTTTGATTTGATGCGAGATGTTCAATTAAATACCCGCATCACAGATGCTATTTTTTGCGAGGAACAACATTTATGGACGATAACAACAAGTAGTGGGGAAAAAGTCACGGCTCCAATTTGCATAATGGCAACGGGCAACTTGTCAACGCCGCGAAAGCCCGATTTTCCTGGTTTAGATGACTTTAAAGGCAATTGGTATCATACAGGTCTCTGGCCAAAAGAGGGGGTTGATTTTACGGGTAAACGCGTAGGCGTGATTGGAACGGGATCCTCTGGCGTGCAGATGATGCCCCATATTGCAGCTCAAGCTGAACACCTTACAGTTTTCCAACGCACAGCTAATTTTAGTTTGCCTGCGAGGAATGCACCTTTGGATCCAGAGAAGGAGAGGAAACACAAGGAGGAATATAAAGAAAGAAGAATTGCCGCTTACAGCACGCCGTTTGGCATCGCTGGCTATCCACCACCTGTGAAATCTGCTTTGGAGGCGACAGAGGAAGAGCGACAAGCAATTTACGAATCTAAATGGCAGGAGGGGGGCAGTATAAGTTATCTTTTCGCATATAAGGATCTATTATTGAATAAGTCTGCCAATGATACGGCTTCCGAGTTTGTTAGGAATAAAATAAGAGAAACAGTAAATAACCCTGCAACAGCTGAACTGTTGTGTCCTGATAATCATCCAATTGGCACTAAACGTTTGATTTTGGACTCAGAATATTATGAAATATTCAACCAAGCTAATGTAGATTTAGTAGATGTCAGAAGCGCGCCAATTCAGGAAATTACTGAGAATGGTATAAAAACCACCGAAAATGAGTATGAGCTAGATGCTATAGCATTTGCTACTGGCTTTGATGCCATGACTGGTGCGATGAAAGAGATCAATATCTCTGTCGATGGTGGAACAAATATAGAAGAGCAGTGGGGGGATGGCCCTCAAACGTATCTTGGGCTCATGGTGGCTAGATTGCCAAATATGTTTATGATCACGGGACCTCAGAGCCCCGGAGTAAAAAGTCAGATGATCCTGTCAATTGAATGGCATGTAAACTGGATAGCCGAGTGTCTTGCTCATATGATGAATAGTAACCATACGCGAGTAATGGCCAAAGAGGATGCGCAACGGCGATGGGTGGATCATGTAAGGGAGGTGGCGGATTCTACGCTATATCCGTTAGCAAATTCTTGGTATATGGGGGCAAACATCCCAGGAAAACCCAGAGTGTTTATGCCGTATGTTGCTGGTGTTGAGGCGTATACCAAGGAATGTAACCGCATCGTCGAGGAAGGCTATGAGGGTTTTGAGTTTTCGACTAACTAAATGTCGTATTGAATCCTTCCCTTATCAGTAAACAATCGATTGTCGCTCAAAAATTCAGTTGTTTTGGATTAATCGACCGACAAATATGAAGAGTTTATGAGCAAGAATTTATAGAGGATAAATTTAATCACCCTATCGGAACAGAATAAGAATATCATTGCCGCGGGCTGGTTTTTTTGCGCGTCGTTTTTCTTTTATGCCTTTATTCTGAGGGTCGCTCCTGCTGTTATGGTAGACGATCTTATGAGAGAGTTTTCTGTTGGTGCAGGAATATTAGGGAACCTCTCTGCTGTGTATTTATATGCATACGCAGGCCTTCAGATACCGGTTGGTCTCTGCATAGATAGATTTGGACTTAAAGGGCTGGTGGCTAGCGCGTGTGCTGTTTGTGGGATTGGGTGTATTGTTTTTTCATATGCGGAAAGTCTTTCGTATGCTTATTTAGGAAGAGTTCTAATCGGTGCTGGTGCTGCATTTAGCTTTGTTGGAGCGCTGAATATGGCAGCTCGGTGGTTCCCGGGTAGATTTGCTATTCTGGGTGGATGGGCACAAATGATGGGGTCTGCTGGGGGGTTTGTTGGCCAGGCCCCTTTGGGGATTGCTGTTGCAACTTTTGGTTGGCGGCTATCTAGTTTTGCTTTAGGGGTAGCCGGCCTTTGCCTTGCTTTTTTATTGGCATTTACTGTACGAGATCCGAAGGAAACAAAACCTCAAAACACCTCCCCCATTTTGTATGGATTGAAAAAAGTTGCGGTCAACAGACAAACTTGGTTGGCGACGATATCTGCTGGAGGCCTTACGGGAACATTATTAGCATTTGGTGGTTTGTGGGGAGTGCCTTATTTAATGGCTGCTAAAAGTATAAATAAACCGGAATCAGCTGGATTCGTTTCAATGGCTTTTATTGGGTGGGCCATTGGCGCTCCTTTGATGGGGTGGCTTTCGGATTTATTAGGGAAACGCCGACTAATATTGATTATAGGTTCAGCAGGTGCTTGTTTGACTACTATAACGCTACTTGTGTTTCCTAATATGCCGAATATTTTTCTTATTTCTGTCCTTGGAATCCAGGGTGCTTTATCATCCTCTATGATCTTAGGCTTTGCGTTGGCCAGAGAGAGTAATCCTCCAGAAATGAGTGGGGCTGCGTTAGGATTAATCAATACATTTGCCGTTGGAAGCGGAGCAGTTTTGCAGCCATTAGCCGGCTATATATTAGATTTACAGTGGGATGGTATGATAATAGAAGGCGTTCGAATCTATGATGTTGTGCATTACCAATACGCACTTAGTATTTTACCAATTGCCTGCGTTTTTAGTTTGATCGCGGCGATTTTACTGAAAGAAAAGGATTAGTTCACTCCGGATATTAAGGGGCATCGAGAATTTCAAAAGACGCAGAACACCTATATAAGCTATTTGCTTGTGTATTAAAATTAGATTAATCTATTGATACTGGGCTGTTTTTATACCGATGAGAAAAGTAGAATGCTTTATGAGGTTTTTTGGACAGGAAATTAGTTTATGAGCGGGGAAAGTTGGCAAGACCGCATCTCGAGTAAAGCTGTAGACGAGGATAAAGAACAATCTTCAGTTGCCTCCGTTGATGCGGATAAAAAGGCAGGCGATAACTGGCAAGACCGGATTGGCAGTGGCCAAAAAGAAGAAGTCAAAGCGCCGACGATTACGTCCACGCTCACCAAAGAGCAGCAACAGGATTTGCAGACACTGAAACTTGCCATGTCAGAACATCAAAAATGGCTGGCAAAGAAGAAAGGCGGCAAACAAGCCGATTTCTCAAAAAAAGCGTTCGAAGGACAAGATTTAACTGGTTGGCATTTGGCGAAGACATTGATGGCCGGAACAAATTTAGCCGGGTCAAGCCTAAAAGGTGCCGATCTGACCGAGGCCGATATGTTCGGAGCTACACTTCGTGACGTGGATCTGCAAGACGCAAATCTAGAGGGCGCGGTATTAAGAGGAGTGTCTTTAAAGGGAGCAAACTTAACTAATGCTAATTTAAAGGATGCTGATCTTCGTGGAGGAGTTATGATGGGGGCGGACGGGGGTGCCTCAATAGGCAGTGAACGCTCAGATCTCACTGCTTGCCTGATGGATTATGCTCAAGGGACAAGAGCAAAAATGTCAAATGTAGATTTCCAGGGGGCGAGTCTGGTTGGGGCAAACCTAGAAGGAGCTCAGCTATTCGGGTCAGACCTTTCAGATGTAGATTTGTCTTATGCTAACTTAAAAGGAGCGGATCTCTCAGATACTAGACTTACAAATACAAATTTAAATGGTGCAGATCTAACTGGTGCAAAGTTGGCAAACGCTAAAGTTGAAAATGTAAGTCTTCGTGGCGCTAAAATGAGTGAAGATACCGTCGAAGGTCTTGATAAATCGGAGCTCGATATTGGAGATAAGCCAAAAGTAGTGAGTTATGATGAAATGGATCCAGAAGTCAGAGCTTCTCTTGATGGCCACCAGAAATGGATCTCAACAAACGGGGCCGAGGGGCAGCGGGGACGAATGGATGGTTTGGATCTCTCGTACCATGATCTAAGCGGACTGGATCTTTCCGGCATCCAAATGCGAGATGCGAAATTAAGAGGGGCACAATTGAAGGCATGCAGCTTAATTCTAGCGGATCTTGGTGGAACCGATGTTTTCGATGCTAATCTATGCGATGCGGTTATTATTGGAACCAACCTAACTGGTGCAAACTTGAAGCATTGTGATTTGACAAACGCCGAAGTTGGTGAGATTTCAATTGTTGGTAAAGATGGTAACGATACCGGTAGATCCCATAAAACCAGCTTCGAAGCTGCAAATTTAGTTAGAGCTAATACCAAAGGTTGTGATCTAAATGTCTGCGTGATGGAGAAAGCTATCCGAGATAGCTGACAATAACTCGGTGTTTTATCAATCTCTCGTACCGAATAGATCGGCATGCTGTAGTCCAATATAATATGGATCATCGCCGTCTAAGAAAACGTTTACCTTCGCATTATAGCAAATGTGTTCAAAGCCGTGTTTATCGATAACACGCATCTTCTGCTTTTTGAAACTACCATCTTCTCTTTTGGGACCAGTTATATACGAAGTGAACCGTTGCACTGGGTTACCAAATAGCGGCATCCCTTGAAACTCTTGAAGTTTTGCGCTTGCAGCCTCGATGATTCTTTGTGGAGTTAAATCAGGATTGCCGGATGCGCCTGGTCTCTTGAATTCACCTATAACGATTTGATGTGTGTTGGTTTTACCAATAAGCCGTGCTACGTTAATAGTGACATCACCAACGATATACTCATCGCTAGTGTGCAGTACATCGCGACCCGGTGCATAAAAGGAATAGTGACTTCCCACACTTGCTGCAGTGCGGATATCAGGAGCTGCATTCTTCTCGGTTATAGCTCTTTTTAAACCAGAATAGTAGGTTAAAAAAAGTTTCAGCAGGACAAATAGTGCTATATCTGCATCTGGCCCAGTGCAGGTGTTCCATATATAAAACCCATCGCCAGTAGTAGAACGTCGCATCTCCATAGGGAGATTTTTTTGTTTGCAACTCTCTTCTGCGATGTTGAGGGCAAATTCAAGAGTTGATAGCTGGCTAGCCTGAGCTTCAGGAGTGTGTTTCGAAAAACCAACTATATCCAGAAGAGCGACTGCTCTATGGTCTGTTTTAAAAGTTGCATAATTCTGAAAGATTTCTTCAATCTCATCGGCTCTAAGGCCTGCTTCATCATCGCCAATTTTGAAGTCCAGTCTGATTTCCATCGGTTCGGAATCAAGTGATAGGCTTACCTCCTTAAATATATCATTTTCCAGTTGCCGTGCCCCCTTGAATACACTGTTGTGGGGGGTTTGTGTGTTGAACAAACGTACCTTAGGTATGCTTATTATATCTATACCCGAGCGAGTCGCAGTCCATCCAACTAGTGAATTACTTCCAAAAGACCAAAGATTAAAAAACAAATTATTCATTTGCCTTTTCAATGGGCCTTTATGTGCAGCATCAGTCGATACCACGGCTACGTCGCTCAATCTTGGCTCCTAAGGTTAGTGTTTCAAAGTAAGCTAAATTTATGAGGATAAAAAAGTAAATGAAAATTTCAAATAATTCGATAATAGTTTTTGGTATCTAACAAAATTACCTAGGTTTCCTTTTTATGCTTTTCAAAGAAAATAGTATTAATAAGGAGGCTTATGCAATCCTTTGGGGGATATTGTAAATAATTCATAGCCATCTTCGGTGACTCCTAAAGAGTGCTCGAATTGAGCAGAGAGAGACCTGTCTCTTGTAACGGCTGTCCAGCCATCAGGTAGTATTTTTACATTAAATTTTCCTGTATTTATCATGGGTTCAATAGTGAAAAACATTCCCTTTTTTAGCTCTGTGCCTATTCCCTTTTGTCCATAATGAAGCACGCTTGGTGCAGAATGGAACACACGGCCAAGCCCATGACCACAAAAGTCACGAACTACTGAACACCTCTCTGCTTCTGCGTATTTTTGAATGGCGTATCCAATATCTCCAAGTGTTGCCCCTGGTTTCACCACAGAAATTCCGCGCATTAGGCATTCATAGGTGATGTCCATGAGTCTGGTAGCTTTTACATTAACCTTCCCAACTCCAAACATTCGACTGGTGTCGCCATACCATCCATCCAGTATTACTGTAACATCGATATTTAGGATATCACCATTGATCAATTTACGGGGGCCGGGAATTCCGTGGCAAACTACATGATTGATCGAAGTGCAGATTGATTTTGGGAAACCTTTATAGTTTAATGGTGCGGGTACTGCATCATGATCTAAAATAAAATCGTGGCATAGTTTGTCGAGCTTTTCTGTTGTAACGCCGGGTTCTACCATGGGTGTAATGAAATCGAGTGTTTCTGCAGCCAGTCTTCCAGCTCGACGCATACCCTCAAAATCATTTTCATCATGTATTTTTATATGCCTAGACTCTGTATCGATCATTATTGTTTTCACCTCTGGTGTTGCCTAGCGAAACACACTACGGCGTTTCAATTTTTCAGAATTAGGCAGCAAGTTATTCATTGTTATTGTTAGAACGTTCATTTCGTTTTTTGAAGCTATTTCCGACAAGAGTTTATGTTTTTTAAATAAAGCGTAGAGCAATTTTAGAATCCCGCTATCAGGGTCTTTTATGAATCAATTTTTACCGAATTAGCTTCTTCTCGTAATTCCACGCGACGTATTTTACCTGATATTGTCTTGGGT
>TARA_B100001057_G_scaffold143023_1_pt1 | contig 13574 bp, 12 predicted proteins | sample TARA_B100001057 | Tara Oceans TARA_B100001057 (sample SAMEA2621839) | marine metagenome | biome: marine biome (ENVO:00000447); feature: surface water layer (ENVO:00002042); material: "saline water (ENVO:00002010), including plankton (ENVO:xxxxxxxx)" | depth 5 m
CAATTTCCATTAAATAAATTACCAATTTTTAACTTTATGTCATTGTCCACAAGATATAATGGAAATTATAATTGGACTGCTGCACCACTTTCACTAGAAAATTTAGGAAATACCATTCAAAATTCACAATCCGTACAATATAATGGGCAAATTAATTTAACAACCTTATATAATAAAGTTCCATATTTTAAAAAACTAAATAAAAGAAACAATACAAGAGGAAGACCAACAAGAAATAGAACAAAAGATAAAGACGAAGATGAAGAAAAAACAGAAAGATTTGAGTTTTTTAAGCATATGACAAGATTTGCACTTGGTGTAAAAAATATCTCATTTAGCTTCAGTGAAAATAAAGGTACACTTCTTCCTGGATTCATTCCTCAGCCAAGCTTTTTGGGTCAGCAATGGTCATCCATGGCTCCATCAGTTCCTTTTGTGCTAGGTAGTCAAAGAGAAATTAGAAATATTGCTGCAAATAAGGGTTGGATAACTCAAGATTCATCACTTAATACACAGTTCAAGCAGAATAGTAGTACAAATCTAACACTTCGTAGTACTGTTGAACCAATTCAACAATTTAGGATTGAACTAAATGCTAGTAAAAATACTTCTGCAAATAATCAAGAATACTTTAGATGGGACAATTTTGAAAATGGTTTTAACTCATTCAGTCCAACAGAGAACGGAAGTTATAGTATTTCATTTATATCTTTCCCAACTGCATTTGTTAGTGATAATGATGATTATTCATCTTCAACGTTTAACAAATTTAGAGGATATAGAGCCTCTATAGCAAATAGATTAGCTGCTCAAAATCCAAATTTTCAATCATCCATAACCTCAAGCGAGGGATTCCCAATTGAATACACAATAAACAACGGTGACACAACTGTTACTGGAGGTTATGGATCAACTTCTCAGGAAGTTTTAATTCCTGCTTTTTTGGCAGCATACGGAGGTAAGAATCCTAATAACGTTTCTTTAACTCAAATGCCAAAGATCCCACTTCCAAATTGGAGAATAACTTATGATGGATTAATAAAAATTAAATCAATAAAAAAGTACTTTAAAACTTTCAGTTTAGGACATGCATACAGAAGTACTTATACTGTGAGTTCTTACACAACAAATCTAAGCTACATAAATGGAGACGAAATTAATTTAAACAATATGAGTTACCATGTACAAAAAGAAATTGCACAAGTTTCGATAAATGAACAATTTAGCCCGCTTTTTAAATTAGATATGCTTTGGAAAAATAGTTTAATAACAAAAATCGAAATTAAAAATAGTAGAATGTTATCATTATCGCTAGTAAATAATCAATTAACCGAAACTAACACAAAGGATTATGTAATTGGTACAGGATTTAGAGTTAAGGATGTTGAGTTTAGGTTTATTTCAGGTGGAAGAGGCAAAAAAATGTCATCTGATCTAGACTTAAAATTAGACTTAAATATTAGAAATAATAAAACAATAATTAGAAAAATAATTGAGGATGTAGAACAAATTACAATGGGGCAGCAAATAGTAAGTATTAAATTTTCGGCTGATTATGTTTTAAATCAACGTTTAAACATAAAAGCATTTTACGATAAAGTAATCACAAATCCATTTATTTCAACAACTTTTCCTGGGTCAATTACCAATGCTGGATTTAGCTTAAGATTTACTTTGGCGGGATAGAAAAAGTTGTATTTTTGACAAAAAAAATTGAATGAGTTATCCAAATGATTTAAAATATACTAAAGATCACGAATGGCTAAGACTAGAAGAGAAAGTTGCATTTGTTGGAATTACCCATTTTGCTCAAAATGAATTGGGCGATATTGTTTTTATTGATGTTGACACAGAGGGAGAGTCTCTTGAAAAAGAAGAGGTTTTTGGTTCTGTTGAAGCTGTAAAAACTGTTTCAGATTTATTTATGCCAATAAATGGAGAAGTTTTAGAATTTAATGAGAAATTAGAAGATAATCCTGAACTAATTAACAGTGACCCTTATGGAGAAGGATGGATAATAAAAGTCTCTATAAATAATGATTCTGACATGGAAGATCTTTTGTCATCAGATGATTATCAAGAACTAGTAAGCTAATATGCAACCAAAGAAAAATCCAAAAGTAAGTTTAGAAAATAAAAAACCAATGTTCTTTCAGATTGGTCTGGCTGTTACATTAATTTCAATTTTAATTGCTTTCGAATGGAAAAGCTATGATAAGTCTAACTACAATTTAGGAGATTTAAATTTGGATGATATGGAAGAAGAGATTATACCCATAACAAGACAAGAAGTTAAGCCTCCTCCTCCTCCTCCTCCTCCTCCAGAAATCATTGAAATTGTTGAGGATGAAGTTGAAATTGAAAACGAGGTCGAAATTGAGGAAACCGAAACCGACGAAGAAGAGATGATTGAAATTGAGGAAGATGATGAAGAGTTCTTCATGGTAGTAGAGAACATGCCAGAATTTCCTGGTGGAGATTTAGGGTTGATGAAATTCATACAAAAAAATGTTAGATATCCAGCTATTGCAAAAGAATACAACATTACAGGAAAAGTTTATGTGAGTTTTATCGTTGACAAACAAGGTAATGTAACAAATGTTAAAATTGTAAGAGGTGTGGATAAAAACTTAGATGCTGAAGCTGTTCGTGTTGTTTCTTCTTTACCAAAATATAAGCCAGGAAAGCAAAGAGGTAAGCCTGTAAGGGTAATGTTTACAATACCTATCAACTTTACTTTAAACTAAGTTTTAGAATACTATATTATCATTCCAGCACCAACTGTTTCATTTGATGCTTCGTCAATAATTATTATACTTCCTGTATTTCTATTTCTGTTGTACTTATCGTAAAAAATGGGCTTTGTTGTTTTAATAGCGATTCTTCCTATATCATTTAGTCCTATTTCTTTGCTATCTTCGATTCTGTGCAATGTGTTAATATCCATTTTGTATCTTACTTCTTTAATGATACATCTTGCTATTTGGCTAGTATGTTTAATAGTATACTTACCACGAATAATTAATTTTTTGCTATTCATCCAACAAATCATTAAATCTAATTCTTGTCCAATTTCAGGTTGATTATGCTCTCTTACCAGCATGTCACCTCTACTAATGTCAACATCATCTTCTAAAGTTATACATACTGACATGGGGGCAAATGCCTCTTGAATGGTTCCATTATATGTATCAATACTTTTTATTTTGCTATTAATTCCAGATGGAAGGACTTTTACTTTGTCTCCTGCCTTAAATACTCCACCTGCAATTCTACCTGCGTAACCTCTATAATCTGGATACTCTTTTGTTTGAGGGCGAATAACATATTGAACTGGAAATCTACAATCTATGTGGTTTTCATCACTACCAATATGAACATTTTCTAGCAAATGCATTAAAGTTGAGCCTCCATACCAATCCATTTTTTTGGATCTTTCAACAACGTTATCCCCATTAAGAGCGCTTATTGGAATAAAATTAACATCTTTTATTTCTAGCTTTGATGAAAATATCTCAAATTCTTTTTTAATTAAATTAAAGGACTTTTCATTGTAATCAACTAAGTCCATTTTATTAACACAAACAGCAACGTGAGGAATTTGTAAAAGTGAAGCTATAAATGCATGTCTTTTTGTTTGTTCTATCACCCCATGCCTTACATCAATCAGCAAAATAGCAAGATTTGCAGTCGAAGCTCCTGTGACCATATTTCTAGTATACTGTATGTGTCCTGGGGTATCAGCAATTATAAATTTTCTTTTTGGTGTAGCAAAATACCTATATGCTACATCAATTGTAATTCCTTGTTCTCTTTCAGATCTAAGACCATCTGTTAGTAATGCAAGATTTATTTCTTCTTCACCTCTTTGCTTGCTTGTTTCTTCTAATTGCTCCAGTTGATCTTGAAAAATAGCCTTACTGTCAAAAAGTAATCTTCCAATTAATGTACTTTTCCCATCATCAACACTACCTGCAGTAGTGAATCTGAGAAGTTCCATGTCTAAATATCCTTTTCCTTTATTCATTTTAAAAATATCCTTCTTTTTTTCTGTCTTCCATTGCTGCTTCCGATCTTTTATCGTCAGCTCTGCCAACTCTTTCGGTTGTTCTAGTAGATGCAACCTCTTCTATTATCTCTTCAATTGAAGAGCAAGTAGATTCAGAAACACCTGTACATGTCATATCACCAATTGTTCTACATCTCACTACTTTCTTTTCCCATTCTTCATTATCTTTAAGATTGATATAATCGCATTTAGCAAGTAGAACACCATCTCTGTTTACAACTGTTCTTTCATGAGAAAAGTATAAGGAAGGTAGTTCAATTTTTTCGTTAAGAATATATTGCCACACATCCATTTCTGTCCAATTTGAAATGGGGAAAACTCTAAAATGCTCTCCAATATTTTTCTTACCATTAAACAAGTTCCATAACTCAGGTCGCTGGTTTTTTGGATCCCATTGGCCAAACTCATCTCTATGAGAGAAAAACCTTTCTTTTGCTCGTGCCTTTTCTTCATCTCTTCTAGCACCTCCCAAGGCACAATCATACTTACCTTCCTCTAAACTTGATAAAAGAGTTATAGTTTGTAATCCATTTCTTGAAGCATTTAACCCCTTTTCTTCAACAGCTAATCCGTTGTCAATTGAATCTTGCACGTATTTAACAATTAAAGTCTCTCCTGTTTTTTTAATTAAATTGTCTCTATAAAGTATAGTTTCAGGAAAATTATGACCTGTATCAATATGCATTAATGGAAAAGGGATTTTAGCAGGAAAAAAAGCTTTTCTAGCAAGATGAAACATGATTATTGAATCTTTTCCACCTGAAAATAGCATGACAGGCTTTTCAAACTGTGATGCTACTTCTCTGATAACAAAAATTGCTTCAGATTCAAGTTCGGCTAAATGAGTTAAATTATAGGAATTCATTTCTTCTTTTCAATTAATGGTAAAACAATTTTTAGTAAATCATTTAACGTCTCTGCTATATTTTTTGTTGCATTAATTTCGAAAAATGTACTGTCAGGTCTTTCAAATTTTGATGAAATTCCTGTAAAGTTTTTAATTTCCCCTTTACGTGCCTTTTTATATAATCCTTTTGTATCTCTTTCTTCACAGATTTCAATATCTGTATTTACAAATATCCCAACAAAATTGTCTTTACCAATAATTTTTCTTGCTTCAGATCTTATTTCCTTTGTGGGGCTCACAAAACAATTGATTGTTATTATTCCACTATTTACGAAAAGTTTAGAAACTTCAGAAATTCTTCTAATATTTTCAAGTCTGTCAGAGCTTGAAAAATCAAGATTGTTACTAATTCCAGATCTTATGTTGTCTCCATCAAGAATTTGCACAAAATAACCCTTATCAAAAAGTTTCCTTTCAAGTTCTATTGCTATTGTAGTTTTACCTGACCCTGATAGACCTGTTAGCCAAATACATTTTGCATTTTGTTTTAATCTTTCTTCTTTTTCTTCTTTTGATAAAATTTGATTAAAAACCGGATATATATTTTTTTTAGTCAATTTCATTGAATGCAAATAACGCAAAATTTGTCAATTCAAAAGCTAGAATAATTGAATATTTAACTAGATTTGTGATGATACAAAAAGATGTCACAAAAAATATCAAATATTTCAAAGTATCTGGATTCAACTTTTCTTAAAACATCAGTTGAATTAAACATATCTAAAAAAGAGCTAGAAAAAATCATAATTTCATTTGTAAATGAAGCAATTGAATGCAATTTTAAATGTGTAATGATAAGATCAAACTATGTTTCTTTAGCCAAGTCAATAATTTCAGATAAAAAGTCGAATGTGGTTGTAGGCACTGTTGTAGATTTTCCTCTTGGAACATTAAGTGTCGAACAAAAAATTAAAGAGGCAAAAGCAGTTTTAAAAAATGGGGCACAAGAACTTGATTATGTTTGCGATTATAATAGTTTTAAAATGGGAGAACTAGATTCTTTTGATGAATCAATATTGAAATGTACCAAAATTGGCCTGGAAGCTAATGCTGTTGTAAAATGGATCGTTGAAACGGGTGCTTTATCAAAAATTGAAATAAAATCAATCTCAAAAAGACTATACGACATAATCTTGAAAAATTTTCCAGATCAAATCTCTAAAGTTTTTGTGAAGACATCAACTGGATATTATGGGAGTTTAGGGGCAACAATTAAAGATATTAAATCTATTAAATCAATTGTTTCTGATATGCCAATAAAGGCTTCTGGAGGTATTTCTGATTTAGATACCTGCTTAAAGATGATAGATGCTGGTGCTGATAGAATTGGAACCTCTAAGGCATCAAAAATTTACGAAGAATGGAGAAGACTAAACTAAAAGAATTACTTTTTTCTGCAATTAACTCTTCAATACTTGCAGGTATTGAAATAATGAAAATTTATGAAGCTGGTTTTGATATTGAATACAAAGAAGACGATTCTCCATTAACTTTAGCAGATAAAAAATCAAACAATGTAATTTGCAATTTGTTAAACAAGCATAATATTCCTTTTTTAAGTGAAGAGGGGAGAGAAATTAAGTATGAAGAAAGAAAAAAGTGGCCATTTTTTTGGATGATTGATCCTCTAGACGGGACAAAGGAATTTGTGAAAAAAAATGGAGAATTTACTGTAAACATTGCGCTCATAAAAAATGACTCTCCAATTATTGGAGTGGTTTATTGCCCAACTTCTAATGATTTATTTTTTTCTCTAATTGATTTTGGAGCATTTAAGATAACTATTGACCCAAGCAGCTTTGATATTGAAGAAATCATTAAAAATGCAAAGAAATTACCAATTAAGAATAAAAGAGAGTACTATGTAGTTGTTGGATCTCGATCTCATATGTCTAAGGAAACTGAAGATTTTTTTGATGAAAAGAGAAAAGAATTTGGAGATGTTAAGATAATGAAAAAAGGCTCTTCTTTGAAAATTTGTATGGTTGCTGAAGGCAAAGCAGACGATTATCCAAGATTTGCTCCTACAATGGAATGGGATACAGCAGCTGGCCATGCAATTGCAAACACGGCAGGATGTAAAATTTTTAAATTTCAATCAGAAGAGGAAATAAAATACAATAAAAAATCATTATTGAATCCATGGTTTCTTGTAACTAAAGAAATAAAATGATTGCAGAAAGTATTAATAATACCAAAGAGAGAATCAAAAAAAATTTTGATGATAAAGATTTTTTAGAGCTGTTTAAGAAGGGTGGTGTTGCTATATTATTTAGAATTGGGGGACAGCTTCTCGGTTTCTTATTAACATTTGTAATTGCTTATTTTTTTGGGGCCAATGGCTTGGGAGATTATGTCTTAGCAATTGTTGTTTTAAAAGTTTTTACATTAGTTTCTAAACTTGGTCTAGATACAGCTTCAATAAAATATATAGCTGCATATTGTGCTGAGAAAAGTTATGAGGGAATATTAAATTTCAGAAAAAAAGCAATTACTTTAATTGCTTTTGTTTCTGTTTTCAGTTCTTTATTAATGTATTTGGGCTCTGAAATTATTGCAGAATTTGTTGGAGCGAATGCAAATGATATAAGAATAACTTCATTTTTCGTATTTCCAATGTCTATTTTTATATTTCATTATCAAAATATGAGAGGTTTGAAAGAAATTGGAGGCTATTCATTTTTCTTTTGGATGTCACAAGCTTTATTTACGTTATTAGCAATTTTAGTTCTAACAATTTTTTCAAAAGATGATAGCATTCCATTATACGCTTATTTGATAGGACTATTACTTATATCATCTTTTTCAGTTTTTATGTTTTTATATTATTTAAGTAATAAAAAAAGAAAAGGAGAATTTATTTTTTTAAAAAATCAAAGTGAGAGTATATCAAATATTTTAAAAATTTCTTTACCGCTAATGCTTGCACAAGCGGTACATTTTATTATGTCATGGACTGATAAATTAATGCTAGGGATATTAGACTCTCCTGATGTTGTCTCTGGAATGGCCACAAATTCTGCACAAATAGGTGTATATCATACGGCTTTTAAACTCTCTATGTTCGCAACTATCGGGCTAATGGCGGTTAAAAGCATAGCATCCCCAAAGTTTGCAGAACTTTATAAAAAAAATGAGCTTAAACTTTTAAAGAAAGTAACTCAGCAGTCTACAAAATTAATTTTTTGGACAACACTACCACTTGTTTTAGTATTTATTGTTTTTTCAGAAAATTTGATGTTAATTTTTGGCGAAGAGTTCAAGGTTGGAGTATTTTCTTTCATTGTTTTATCTATTGGAAGAGTTGTTGTATCATTTTCAGGTGCTGCTGGTAATCTGCTGCAAATGTGTGGAAAACAAGTGATTTTTATGAACGTAGCAGTAATTGGGTCAATAATAAATATTGTGTTAAATTTTTCCTTGATTCCAATTTATGGAATAAATGGCTCAGCAATTGCAACTATGGTTAGTCTGGTAGTTTTTAATCTTTTGTTGGTTTATTATGTTAAAAGAGAATTTGGATTTTACACTTTTTATATTCCATTTCAAAATTTAAATAAGTCATGAACCTTCCAAATCTTTTAATTGTAGGAGCTGCAAAAAGTGGAACAACCTCACTTCATAATTATTTAAAACAGCATCCCGAAATATTTATGTCTAACCACAAGGAACCACATTTCTTAATTAATAAAGAAATTGGTGAAAACAGAATTCCAAAAGCAGTAAAAAAACTAGACGAATACAGTAATTTATTTGATGGAAGTGATACTTTTAAATATAGAGGTGAGTCCAGCGCAATGTACTTACAGTTTCCCAACATTACAATAAAAAATATTAAAAAATATTTAGAAAAGGACATAAAAATCATTATCATGTTAAGAAATCCAATTGATAGAGCATTTTCTGGATATCAGCATGTAAAAAGATTTAATATTGACGAAGAATTGACTTTTGAACAGGCTTTAGAAGTATGTGAAGATAGATATTTTAAGCAAACTAGCTTAACACCAGCTACAAGATATATTCATATAGGAATGTATTATGATTTTGTAAAAAAATTTATGCATAGTTTTTCAGATCAAATACATGTAATAATTTACGATGATTTTATTGCAGATACACAAAATGAATTATCAAAAGTTTTTTCTTTTTTAGAAGTTAAAAAAATAGAAATTAATATAAATGAAAAATATATGGTAGGTGGTTGGAAATGGAAAAATAGTTTTTTTAAAAATACATTTATGAAAAAAAGTTTTTTGAAAAAGATTATTAAAACAATAGCTCCATTTGAATTTTTGAGAATTTTTTTAAATGATTTGTTTAAATACTTATTTACAGAACCTGATGATAAAATGGATATTGCTGTAAGAAAAAAATTACAGAACATATATAAAAATGATGTAATAAATCTTTCTAAATTGTTGAATAAAGACTTAAACTTTTGGATAAAATAAGTTTACCAAATTATATGTTTATTGGTGCTTCAAAATCAGCAACTACTACCTTTTTTGATATGCTAAAGAATCATCCAAAAATTTTTGCACCCGAATTTAAGGAGCCTCATTTTTTTAATATTGAGGAGAATTATTTAAAGGGAATAGATTGGTATAAAAAAACATATTTTAGTTCTGTTAATTCTGAAAAAGTAATACTAGAATTTACTCCAACATATTTCTATTTTAGTGAATGTGCAGAACGGATTTTTAAGTCCCTTGGTTCAGACATTAAATTTGTTGTGATACTTAGAAATCCTGTTGATAGAGCATTTTCTCATTATAATCACTCTTTGCGTGATGGTCATGAAGACTTAAGCTTTGCACAAGCATTAAAATTGGAAAATTCAAGACTTAGAAGATATAAAAATGAAAAAAACTATCTTGATTTAATGAGACATTCATATATTTCGCAAGGCCTATATTATAAAATGTTCTTGGCTTACCTAAAATATTTTGATTTAAATAATTTTTTGATAATTAATTTTAATGCCGAAGTTGTGGAAAACATTGATATTACAATTAAAAAACTATCAGACTTTTTTGAGATTGACTTATCATCTATTGACTTAAATATTCATAGCAATAAAAGTGGAAAAGCCAAATCAAAAATGATTACAGACTTAACATTAAAAAATAATTTTTTGAGAAAAATTTTAAAACTTATTATTCCTCACAAAAACAGGCAAATAATTAGAAATAGAATTAAAAATTATAATAAAGATGAGTATGAATATACTCCTTTAAGTAAAGAAGAAATGAATTTATATTACAAAAGTTATTTTAGTGATGATGTTTTAAAATTAGAGCAATTAGTTGGTAAAAAAATGAATTGGAATATTTTATGATATTTTATACGCTAAGAGAAAAATATGTAGACAATCTATTAGTCTTGTTTCTTGTTTTTACAGGAGGAGGACTGCTTTTTGTATTTAATAGAAACTTCATGTATTATACTTTTCTTACCCTTTTAATTGTTTCTGTAATTTCAAACTACAGCAAAATAAAAAGAGAATTGATGAATTCTGTAATATTTACGACGTTTTCTGTTCTATCATTATTTCTATTAAATTTTTTTTATGCAATTACAGACCAATCGGTTGACAAATATTTATATTATTTAACAGTAGTTATAACTGCTATTTTGTTTTGTATGCACTTTAAAAATAATAGATCAAATCAGATTTTATTATTAAGATTAAATTTTGTTCTTAAATTAATTTTCTTTCACTCATTGTTAAATTTTATTGCATATTTTTTTGTAAGTGATCAGCTGACTGAGATAAGTTCTGAGTACTACAAATGTAAAACCTATAACTATTTATTTTACTACGCTTCAGATGAAATTACTCTTTCTGTGATGAACTTATTTGGGATAGAGTTTTGTAGAAATCAAGGTTTATTTTGGGAGCCTGGTGTATTACAAATTTATTTGAATCTTTTTTTCTTCTTACAAGCATTTATTTTTAAACAAAATAGATGGCTAATATTAATTGGTTTTGCAATTTTAGGTACCTATTCTACAACTGGAATATTAATTTTAATTGGACAGTTACTATATTTATTTGTTCAACGATTTAATCAAAACAAATTATATCTTCCAATTATTTTTCTATCATTTATCCCAATATATTTAGTTTTTTCTATAAATATTGAAGAGAAACTGAGAGGTAATAGAATATTTTCCTTTCAAAAGAGATTGTTTGATTTTGCTCAACCAATTTTCATTGCAGCATCTAATCCTCTGACTGGAGTTGGTTTAGATTTAGATCAATTTCAAAAATTAAGATATGAATTTTATATTGACAGTGAAAGCCTGGAACTTATAAACGAAACTTTAGGCGTCTCATTAAAAGCAGCAGGCACAAATGCTGGAAGTGCAAACTCATTAACTTTTTTATTAGCAGCAATGGGCTTTCCTACTGCAATTTTATTTGTTTATATGTTTTTAAGACAGAAAATTATAAACGATCATAGATTACTTTTTTACTTTATTGTGTTTACCTCAGTAATGTCAGAGCCTTTGTTTTTAAGACCTTTCTTTTTTATTTTTATAATCTCAGGTTTTTATTACTTCTTTCTTAAATTTACAACAAAGGGAGTTTCAACATAAAAATGAAAAAAATTTTAATTACGGGAGGAGCAGGGTTCATTGGGTATGCGTTATCTAAAAGATTAATCACTGAAGGTTTTGATGTAACAATTCTTGATAATCTTTCAAGTAAAATTCACTCTGATAAATCAAAATATAATTCTTTAAAAAAAATATCAAATTTTATTATTGGTGATGTGTGTTCAAGAAAAGATTGGCAAGAAGCATTAAGCAACCAAGATGCAATTATTCATCTTGCAGCAGAGACAGGTACAGGTCAGTCTATGTATGAAATTTATAATTATACTCATACTAATGTTGGATCAACAGCATTAATGATGGATGTACTTGCAAATAATGAAAACCAAATAAAAAAAATTATATTGTCATCTTCTAGAGCGGTTTATGGAGAGGGTAAGTATCTCTTTTCTAAAAATAATTTTGTTTATCCAAAAAATCGCAACCTATCCAATTTGAAAATTGGCAATTTTGATTTTCTAAAATTAAATAATCAAAAATTAACTCCTGCTCCAACTGACGAAGATTCTAAAATTAACCCACAATCAGTTTATTCTCTTACAAAATTTAATCAGGAACAAATTTTAAAGTTGGGTTGTTCAAGTTTAAATATACAGCCAGTTATTTTAAGATATCAAAATGTATTTGGCCCTGGACAATCACTATCCAATCCTTATACTGGAATTTTATCAATTTTTTCAACACGAATTCTTAATAATAATGATATTGAAATTTACGAAGATGGTTTGCAGACTAGGGATTTTGTTTACATAGATGACATTGTAAATGTTACTTATAAATCTTTAGTTTTAAATAACTTAAAATATAATATTTATAATGTTGGTTCTGGAGTTCCAATTACTGTAATTTCAGCAGCAAAAAAACTAAGAGAAATTTTTAAATCTAATGTTGATATTAAAGTGTCTGGGAGATATAGAATTGGAGATATAAGAAATAATTTTGCTGATTTAACAAGACTAAAGTCTGATTTTAATTATTCTAATTTCATTTCTTTTGATGAGGGGCTAAAAAGCTTTGTTAATTGGGTTAAAACTCAAAAAATCCAAAAGGACCTTTATGAAGATTCTATTAAGGAATTAAAAAATAAAGGATTAATAAGATGATGAAGAACTTTTTTTTATTTGTATTATTTTTCATTATTTCAAAAAATACAAGCTCACAAGAATCCTATAATAAAAACATATATGGTTTTGCTACCTCTAACACCTTCTCATATTTTGATATAAACAGTAATGATTTCAAAAAGAAGATAACCAAAATATCTCCTAAAGTTCTAAGGTTTCCAGGTGGGGCAGTCGGTAATTTTTATCACTTTAATGGCTCCGCATATGGAATGAAAATAAATGAAATCGACTCATTGATTTTGGGTAAGTTTCCTAAAAGAGCAAGAGGTCTGATTAGCTATTCTAAGAGGGAAAAACACAGTGAAAATTATATTTATGATTTTATTGAATTAGCTAAATATTCAAATTCAAGCGCAGTACTAGTTACTAATATTTTAACTGAAACTAATGAAGATATTTTAAAAATGATTAGATTAATAAATAGTCATAATATCCCCATTGTTGGTGTTGAGCTAGGTAGTGAAATGTCCAACAAAAGCTATTTTGATAAAGGTTATACAATTGATATTTACATAAAAAAAGCAAAAGAAATTTCAGACTTAATCAAAACTAATTTTCCTGAAATTCTAACAGCAGTTGTTGCTGCTCCACTTGTAAAAAATCAAAAACACAGACACAGTATTTGGAATAAAAAACTTTCAAATTTGGATTTTTATGATGCAATTATTATTCATTCCTATGCTAAGGTAGTAAAAGGAAAAGGGCAATATGGTCAAATGGTTGTTGAAAAAAACGAGGGAAACAAAGAGGAATCATTTTCAATCTATAATGACAGGATTCAATCTTTTTTTGAAATAGATTATCCAAAAGAAATAGCAAAATATAATTCCATTTTTCAAAATAAACCCAT
>TARA_B100001057_G_scaffold40982_1_pt1 | contig 13574 bp, 8 predicted proteins | sample TARA_B100001057 | Tara Oceans TARA_B100001057 (sample SAMEA2621839) | marine metagenome | biome: marine biome (ENVO:00000447); feature: surface water layer (ENVO:00002042); material: "saline water (ENVO:00002010), including plankton (ENVO:xxxxxxxx)" | depth 5 m
TCAAGTTGTCAAAGTCTAGTTCTCTGCCTAGTTCTTCGATACGCACACTTAGATCTGATTGGAAAGTTACCGTGTGCGGCAGTTTCACTTTGCCCAAGAAGTATGCTAAACGTTGATTCAAGTATGTTAAGTTTTGTTCTATAATTCTTGTTCTTATGAAAGAATCTTTTGCCGTCAGTAACTTGTACAAGAATTCTTGGTGCCTGTGCAAGTCCTCTAATTCATTTGCTTTCTCAAAATCAATTTTTTGTATGGCCGTTTTTGTAAGTTCTTCTACTTGTTCTGCATATGGATCATGTTTCTTCTCATTCTGTTCTAGTTGACGATTTAGATCCTTCAATGATCCCTTGTGGTTATATGCTTCGTCCATTGTGTCATAGTATGTGTCTGGTGTAACACCTAGGTCGCCGATTTCGTCTATACCCTGTTGTATTTTTGCAAGATCACTTTCAAGTTTTGAACTGTATTCCTTGGATTCGGTCAGTGTTGCTTTGAGTTTGTCTACAAGATGTGTGTGCTTGTCGTCTAATAATTCTTGTTCACATGTTGGACATTTTTGTTGTGCGGCATATTCCAAATCACCCTCAGTTTTGTCCACTGTGTTTTTTGCTTTTGTGTATGAGTCCTCGTGATATGCTTTTTCTTTTTGTAAACTTAATAATTTAATGTAGTTTTCATTGTGCTTCTGCAGACGTTTGTGTGAGTCTAGTTCTTTTTTAATGTCTACTTTCTCTAGTTCTGCTATTGCTTCTGCAAAACTTTGTGAATCTTCTTCTTTCTGTCTTTGCCAAGCACTTGACCTTATCTTTAAACTTTCAATTGATTCTTTTATTTTTTCATTTGACGCTTCTTTGGCATCTATTTTTAATTTTTCTTCAGTCAGTATTTGTTTGGTTGCTTTTTGTTTTTCTTTAAGTAGATCTGCTTTTTGTGAGAGTAGTGTTATACCAAGCAACTGTTCAATAATTTCCCTTTGTTCGTTTGCTTTGGTTGACAAAAATGGTTGTGTGTATGTGTTCAACGCAATTATGTTTTTAAACATGGAATGGGTCATACCCATCAACTTGTTTATTTCGATCTGTGTTTCTCTGTTCTCACCTTGTGCTTCGTTGCTTTCCGTATTTTGTTCAATGTTGTTTGCATAAAATTTAAATATCTGAGGTTTTCTTCCACGTTCTATTGTGTATTCAACATTGTTTTTTACAAACTTGACACTAACCAACATTCCTTTTTCGTTGGTTTTGTTTACGAGATTGTCTCTCCTTATGTTTGTCAATGCTTCGCCAAAGAACACATATGAAAGTGCATTAATGATTGTAGTCTTACCAGTACCATTCCTAGCACCAGCGTCATCACCACCCAGGTCCATGTTCTCACCAATCACGAGCACAAGATTTTTGTTTGCAAAATTTATTGCTTGAGCCTGATTGCCCACACTCATGAAGTTTTTTACTGTGAGTTCTTTAATCGTTAGCAAGTTGTTTCCTCTTCCATTCGTTATATCCTCTCAGCCACTCTTCCTGCGTTACAGGTTTTGCAAGTTGATCCAAAAGTGATTGTTTGGTTACAGGTTCCTCGAGATCACCTTTCAACACTTTTATCAATTTCTTTTTACTAATTCGTGACATCTAGATCGTTGTAAATTGCTGTTAATACGTTCTTGTCATAGACTTCTGAATCCACACCCTGTAATTGTTTTATAACGATTTGATCCACGCTGTCAAACTTCTGCACTTCTACCAGTGGTTGTCGTGCGTTGTCCACTTGCTCTGGGATCAGTTGCAGTTCCCTCAAATCGTATTTGTCTATAAACGTTTCTCTGACAAAGTTTGCTTCTTCATACGAGATTTTTATGTCTAGCGTGACTCTCACATACATTTTTGGTTTTAAGTATTTGTCTGGGTCTTCTAGCAACTCCGAAACTTTTATTGTGATATACCTCGGCATATCGGGCCAGTTAATATACTTGGGTTCTTTCCCATAATCAATGATCATCATGCCGCGATCGTCATCCCATGCGTCAGCATAGTTGTGCGGGAAAGCGTTGCCCATGTATGTTACGTTCTTCATCACTTGTCTTTTATGGAAGTGTCCTGAGAATACCTGTCCACAACCTTCAAAATGATCAGTCTGTATTCCGCCCACATCCGGCATCTCTACCATGGCGTTCATTTTGAAATATGGCAGTTCAAAATGTCCAAAAACATATTTTTGGTTTAACTTCTGTATCTTTTTCCATTCGTCTCCTACTATCCACGGAATGATTGCAACATCGTCCTCGACTATCCAATCATTTACAAGATGAATGTTTGGAATATTCCTGATATATTCCATTGAATTGATTTCTCTTTTTTCTCTGTAGAAAAGATCGTGATTCCCCATCATGACATAGACTTTCTCAAAAGCCTGTCCAAGCCTTTCCATGTTAGACACAGTGTAGTTCATTGTGGAAACATTTGTCGCAGATCTATGATGATGCCAATCACCTAGGAATATACAAGTCTCGCAACCTTCTGCCTTGGCCTGTTCTATGAACCAATAGATGAACGCTTCACAGTCGTCGTTGTGTACACGACTGTTGCCCTTCATCCCGAAGTGTATGTCCGTGAAGCAGGCCACTTTTTTAAAGAATGCCATTTATTACCACCTCTTCTTGACTATTGGTTTGTGATTGCTCATGTCAACTTTTCTAGAGTTAACACTTGCAAAATCTTCTTTATCGATCTTACCTTTTTTCTTCAGCACTTTGTTTAATTTTGCAATACCGGTCTTATTGACCTGTCGCACCTCACCGTGTATTGTTTTCATTCTTTTTTTGTGTATCGGCGAACTGGCATCATTTTCATTTTGTCTTGTAAAACTAGGCATCATGTTGTTCTGTTCGAGCAGATCATCTCTGATTGCTTGATTCTTCTTTTCGATGTTCAAGATTCTTGTGAAACTGTTTGTTATGGCCGCTGTGTAATATGCGAAAGGATTGTCTGATTTAGATTCATCAAACTGCAAGCCAATTTGGCTCAGTTGCATCAACGCCTGTGATTGCATCTCATCGTTGTAGGTGTATCCTCTCCAGTTGGCCCTCGTGCCGTATCTCTCGCAAAGTTTCATGTACATCATTGCCAGTTGATTGGTCATCTTGCCATGGTCACATGAGAAGTGTCCGTTGTCCATTCCACCTATCCAGTGTGATTTTCCTACGCATACAAGTTTACCCTTCACATCGAATCTGTAGTGTTGGAATGGTGGGAAGTTTACTTTGCTGTGATGGTCCGCCACGGTCTTAGGATTTTTCTTTCTCTGGTCGTCCATGGGCACGTGATCGAACATCATTACTCTGAACACAAGATCGGTCTTGTCTATCTTTCTCGGACTCACTGTGTAGTCCACTAATTTAATTTTTTTTAGTCCTGCTGTTTTGGCCTCTTCCCATGCTTCTTGTGTCAAACGTTTGGCCTTGGCCTTACGTGCCTGTGCTACCGCACTTGCATTGATTTTCTTTAGGGTGGGCACTATGAGATCAAACTGTGAGTCTTCTTGTGCTATGTAAGAACAGTATGTGTTCTTGCTGGCATGTATCTGCAGAAGCAGATCTCTGTTGTTCAGGTACTTGACTCTCTTCATAAATTCCTTCTCTGTATATAATGTAAAGTGACCACAAACAGGTCTGTTGAATCGTGCCGTATGGTGAATTAAGTGCGCCTAGAATAATGCCTATAAATATAGTTAAAGTATACGAAATTTTACAAAGGAAAGCAACCATTATAATGGCATTTGGTGAAATAGGAAAAATAGTTAAGAACGTGGGATCGGGCATATTCAATAGGACCTTGGGCAGGCTTACGGGTGCCGGTATTTCCACAGACTCCAGGATCGTCAACGCTAGGGCAAAATGGTCAGGACGTAGCGACAAGACTGACTGGCGTGTGAGATTGCAAGTTCCAGACGGACCATTGACACAGTTCTTTGATTTTGCCAATAATCCGATCATGAAACCTCTAGAACCATCACAGGGTATGTTCTGGCCCCTGACACCCACAATGCAGATAGCACACCAGGCCGCCTACAACGCCATGGATATGACACACAGCAATTTTCCACACCAGGCCTATCAGAACTCACAAATTGATTCTTTAAACATTATTGGAGAATTTCCTGTGCAGAACAGCGATGATGCCAAGCACTGGGTAGCCACAGTGAATTTTTTAAGGACAGCAACAAAAATGTTTTTTGGTAGTGACGATGGCCTTAACGGACTGAAAGGTAATCCTCCACCGATACTGCATCTTTATGGATACGGGGATCACATGTTCAACAGGGTACCAGTGGTGGTAAACTCATTCAACATAGAGCTGAGGCAAGGCATAGATTACATTTCAACAAAACAGACTCAAGTAGGTTATGGGCAAGGCAGAGTGGATCCCACTTTGGCGGCGGCAGTGGAGGCCGGTGAATCACAGACCTGGGCACCAACACTGTCAAACATATCGGTGTTGATAACACCGATCTACAGCAGAGATGAGGTCAAGAAGTTCTCAATGAAGAAATTCGTCAACGGTGAACTCAACGGCAAAGGCGACGAGGTAGGATTTATCTAATGGCCGAGTACTCAAGAACATCACCGTATTTTGCAACAGGCGAAACAAGCAATTATCTAGACGTACTCAATCCGAGAACTATAACAGCCGAACAGGACGATCAGAGTTACACCATAGAGAGAACATATGCATACAGGCCAGACCTATTGGCCTATGACTTGTATGGCTCGCCGAGGTTATGGTGGGTGTTCGCACAACGTAACCCAGACCAAATAGAAGATCCTATATACGATTTCAGACCCGGAGTCACGGTGCAACTGCCTAAGAAAGAGAACCTGCTCAGAGATCTAGGGATTTAGACATGGCAAAAAACATAACAACATCAAGTGTTGATCTTAACGCTAAGGTATCCACACACTTCAACATTCACAATGACAACGCCAAGACCGTGGATGACAAAATTTTCGTCCATAATGTTTCCACACCAAACGAATTGCACAAGTTCGCATCTTACAATGCATTGTTCACGCTGTCGGCATTGAACCAGGCAGACATAGAGAACACCAAGACACTGCTCACCAGCAGACCACATGACATAATAATAAAGAGCGGGGGCATAGCGGACAGCAATTTTGGAACGCACATGGAATCATCCGCCAACAACAGGGAGAGTCGTAGAGACCCCAACAACGCATTCAATAAAACAATAGACAAAGCAAGGATAGGTGCAGTGTTGGGCAAGAGTTCCAGAACCTTCAAAAAGGATCGTGACCTCTACTTCAACGAGGTACGGATGAATGCCATACCGGGCCTCAACGAGAAGAGGAGGTTAACATCGGTTACACAGATCAACATGACCATCATAGAGCCGGCGGGCATAACCCTGTTCGAACGTATGAGGGCCGCGGCCGCCAACAACGGTTATCTGGATCACTTGGATGCTCCTTACTTGTTGACGGTGGAGTTTGCGGGATTTGACGAGCACGGTAACCAGCCACCAGGCATCAAAAAAGAAAGATTGAAAAGATTGATACCGATTAAGATGACCAACATGAAGTTGGACGTCAACCAGGGAGGCACGGTGTACACCGCGACGGCGATACCCTACAACGAGTTTGCATACCTTGACCAGTACAACTATCCAAGGACATCGGGAACACTTTTCTCCCGAGACCAGAAATTGAACACGGTGGTACAGGACCTAGAGGACATACTGAATCTCCAGAACGAGGACGAAACAAAAACTTCCGGGGTCAGCATACCAGACAAGTACGAGATAAGCATAGACAAGTCATTCGACCCACAAAGTGTCACGATAAACAAAGAATTCTTTAATCAGTCGCCGATGATATCACAGGCAGTAGACACGGGAGATGTACCAGTGGACTTCATGAAGATCAACACCACGACCAGTGTAATAAAAGTACTGGAGGAAATAATGAAGTCAGATCCACGGTTCTCAGACATAAGTTTCAAGAAATGGAAGAGCAAGGTAGCAGATACATTGTCTGGCATTGACGCCACAGGTGGCGCACAAGCGGTGTACGAAGCGTCCAAGAACAAATCTAACATGTGGTTCGATTACTTCAGGATAAGGTCCAGCGTGGTCCCAACCGAACAGTATGACCTCAAACGACAGACCAACGTCAAGAAGATCAAGTTCGTTGTCTCACCGTATCGTGTACACGCATACTCTCTGTCGATACCGGGCGTCAGCACAGGACAGAATTTCAAGAATTTCGTGTACAAGACCTACAACTACATTTTCACCGGAGACAACGTGGACGTGTTGGACCTAGACATCAACTACAAGGTGGCCTACTTCCAGAGCAGGCTCAAGGACGTGGAGGGTGACGAGTCAAGAAAGAACAAGTATGCTCAGAGTTCAACAGCAAAGCAAAGGGGAACGGATAATCCAGATGACACTGTACAAGATCAAAATCTGACCTACAGGAGCAATCCCGGCCTGGCCAAATCGAATAGCACAAACAAGACAGGTGGTGGATTCACTTTCGTGGATCAGTTTATAGATGAGCTCACACATCCACTGGCGGACATGGTGAACGTCAGGATGGAGATACTGGGAGACCCGGCCTGGTTGGGACAGTCGCAATTCATTCCCGCGGTGCCAGAGAAAGTGGCAGACGGGGTCAGCAAGGATGACACAATAGATTTTTGGAGGGGAAATTTAAACGCGGTTTGGGACGTGAAGAGGGGTTGCTACAATCCAGACCTGGCGGAACCGATCATTATGTTGAACTTCAAGATGCCCACAGACCTGGACAACAAGACGGGCATATATGAGATGGGATCATCACAGCAGGGAATGTTTTCGGGCCTGTACAGGGTGGTCCAAGTGGAACACAATTTCAATAGTGGAAGATACACCAATGTGTTGCAACTGACTCGTTTCAACAACCAGGGTGTTTACATATCAAGTCCGGTGGATGAATATGTATTAAGTGTGTCCGGTACAGGTGATAGTTACGTTACCACGAAGAAAGAAGCGGATGAATTTGCACAGTATCTGAAAGATGAGGGCAGTGGCCTATCAGAAGTAATTAACATAGGAAGAAAGATTAAGGACCTCTACACAGAGGCCAAGAACATATTCAGCAGGGGAAGATTATAATGAGTTTAAACAATTATCTGAAGGGTGGCGCATCAAATCCCAAAGCACCAGGCAAGGACCAGAGTTGGGCTGGTGCGAACGCAGGACCCTACTTAGGTGTGGTCAAAGGCAACAAGGACCCCACAAGGATGGGCAGGTTGAGTGTCTTGATACCATCATTGGCACAGGCATCTCCAAATGCGGGTACGGAATCACAATTGATCACATGTGAGTATCTCTCTCCTTTCTATGGAGCCAAGGGTGTGAAACACAACATTCCAGGATCAACGGAATACGAACACAGCCAGCACTCATACGGTTTCTGGGCGGTACCGCCTGATCTTGAAACCACGGTGTTGGTCATATTCGCGGAAGGCAAGATGAACCAGGCCTTCTGGATAGGGTGTGTGCAGGACCCCTACACCAATCACATGACACCAGGCATAGCGTCAAGCGAAAAGACATGGGACAAAACGGACGGAGGACCAGCAGGACAGTTAAGCTCAGACGTGGACAAACAAGAAACTTATGGATCGACCAACGTACCAGCAGGAGAGCTCAACAGAGCGGCCACTGGTGCACTGCCAAAAAATAATTACGAAGCATATCCAAAACCCATACACCCATTCGCAGATACTCTGCTGAAGCAAGGCCTAAGTGCAGACGATGTTAGAGGTAACACCTCTAGTTCAGCAAGGCGTGAATCTCCCAGCCAAGTATTTGGCATAAGCACACCTGGTCGTAAAGACACAGGATCGACAAAACAAAAGGTAGGTGCAAAGGATTCAGGAGCCACAGACCATGTAACAAGAAAGACCGGACACACATTGGTCATGGATGACGGTGCAGTCGACGGCACAAACCAACTTACAAGATTGAGGACAGCATCAGGACATCAACTGTTGATGCATGACACTGACGGAATAGTCTACATAGCCAATGGTAGTGGTAACGCATGGATAGAAATGAATGCGGATGGCAGGATCGATTTGTATTCGGGAGTGGGAGGGATCAACATGAGAACCCAAGGTGACTTCAACCTACACAGTGATTCCAACATAAACATGCACGCCGGTGGACAGATCAGGATGAGTGCAACCGGTGAGATTGTACAGAGTGCAGGCACTTACATGATGAACCTGGGAGATAAGGGCATATTCAACAGCTCACAGTCGGGTTCAGTCAGGGACTACGCCAGGGACGGGATAAGTTCATTCACAGAAGGCACACAACTACATGGAGCCGGTGGAGCAATACACCTGGCAGGAGCACAGGTGCATTTCAACTCCACAGGTGCAAGTACAACCTGGGGACCAAAATGGTTGAACACGGGAGCCGCAGGCATGACAGAAAGACAAGAGGGAGATGTGGAATTGACCAAGAAAGGTATAGAGCCACTGCAATCTTTCACTAAGAAAACAAAGACTACAGTCCACAGGTTCGTCACGCACGAACCGATGGCGAGATTCAAGGCTTTCACATCGGAAGGACTTTTACCGATAGGCGGAGCAGATAATGTCAAGCAGTGGTACAGGCTTTCCAGCACACCAGGTACGGTGGAGTACATGGAACAGAGAAACAGATTGTCCGATAAACCACCTGTCAGAGATGGACAGGCCCAGGCTGATTTTGAAAGAATACTAAAGGAAAGGATGGGCAATTCAACTAATGCGGCCAAGGCACGAGAGATATTGGCAGAGGTTGGAAACAACTATGACAAGACATTCAACGTGATAAACCAGGCCATGGGGGCGTGGCCCGAGGTAGAAAGCATATCTAACAGGTTAAAGAACTTCAACCTAAGCGACTCTGTGAAAGATATCAAGAGCAATCTGACTACGCAGTTGTCCAATCAAGTGATAGAAAGCATATCAGGCAACGGTGCAGTGCAGTTGTTCAAGGACAACGTGTTTGTCAACAATGTTGGGGAGTTGTTCACACTAGGTGGCGGTGGCGGAGGAAACGTTTTAGATGAATTTGGCACCAGTGGAAACGTGTATGGCACAAGTTTAAATGATGTGCTTAAAAACGTATCGGGCATAACAGGAAACCTTAACCTAGGAAACATAGGATCAGTGGCAAACGACATAAGCACGGTCACAAACGTGTACAAGAATGTCATGGGAGGCAACATCACAAACGTGTCACAGATTGCCAGCATAGCAAACACGGCCGCGGGCTTCTTTAAAGCAACTAAGACCGGACCAGGAGGTGCATACATAAATCCATCGCAGTTCTCGACCATGATGAAATCAGTTGGCACGTTTGCAAACACAGCCATAGCCAGTGTAGGAAGTTTTTTCAGAGGGTTCAGTGATGCAAGATTGAAAGAAGATATCAAATTAGTTGGCAGGTCACCTCTAGGCATCAACATATATTCGTTTAAATACAAACAGTCAGCAGGAACATACGAGGGCGTGATGGCACAGGAGGTTCCATGGGCGAGAGAGATGACAGACACAGGATACTACATGGTGGACTACAGCAAGGTGGATGTGGAATTTAGGAGATTGAACTAATGGCATACGGAGATTCAGGTAACGGACTTTCAAACAAAACAGTGACATTCAAGGGTTTCAGTTCACGTGCGGACAAGAAGAACTTCAAACTGTATGACTTCGAGGTCGCCAAGCAGGACCTGATCAATAGGTTAAGTGTACGTAAAGGCGAGAGGGTTGAGAATCCGGAATTTGGAACAATCATATATGATGCGATATTCGAACCATTCACGGAAGCACTCAAAGACGCCATAGTAGAGGACATCACTGCCAACCTAAATGCAGATCCACGCATCTCCACAGAGGAAATACTGGTATCTGAAGCAGACAAGGGCATAGCCATACAGGCCACTATCACGTATGTTCCCCTCAATATCACTGAAAAACTGCAATTCAACTTTGACGAGAACTCACTGTTGCGCCTATCTTAAAGTACGCATATAATATATCCTATAAATACCGTTGTTAACATTAATAAAAAACAATGGCCACAACAGATAGACAGAACAGATTACTAGTAGCGGAAGATTGGAGGAAGATCTACCAGGCCTTCCAACAGGCAGATTTCAAGAGCTACGACTTCGAGACACTTAGAAGGACAATGGTGGCGTATCTCAAAGAGAACTACCCAGACGACTTCAACGATTTTGTTGAGAGTTCTGAGTACGTGGCACTCATCGATCTTATAGCATACATATCCCAGGCACTGTCATTCAGGGTGGACCTTAACGCAAGGGAAAATTTTCTTGAGACAGCGGAGAGGAGGAACTCCGTTTTAAGATTAGCGAGACTGATCAACTACAACGCAAAGAGGAACCTACCGGCGACCGGTCTTCTAAAAATTGATTCAATTTCAACAACACAGGATGTCGCAGATTCAACAGGAACAAATCTAGCAAATGCAAACATCATCTGGAATGATTCTGCAAACGCAAACTACAGAGAGCAGTTCACTGCTGTACTGAACGCGGCCAACCAAACAGGACAACTATTTGGCAATCCAAGGGAGTCAGGGAAAATAGGTGGAATAGACACAGAAGTGTACACATTAAGTTCCAACCAGTTGGACCTACCCATATTTAAATTCCAGCAGTCAGTGGGAGGCACACCGAGATCATTTGAGATAGTTCCCAGCACTATAACAGATTCTGATTCGATATTCGAATCCACACCAATACCGGGAACAGGTCTCACATACACTTATAGATCAGATGGATCTGGAGACAGTTCAAACAACACAGGATTCTTTTTCTTATTCAAACAAGGAATAATGGAGAACCAAGAGTTCACGGTGGACACAGCAACAACAAATTACGTAAAAAGTTTTCCAACAGCGGATATCAACAACTCGGACGTGTGGTTATATAAGTTAGACCAGTTTGGACAACTAGCAGAATCTTGGACGAAGGTTCCATCGCTGTCTGGTAACAATGCAATATACAATTCATTGTCCAAGGCAGAGAGAAACACCTACAACGTGGTGACAAAGAACAACGATGCGATTGACCTGGTGTTTGGCGATGGCAATTTCTCTAACATACCTCTAGGAAGTTTTAGGACCTACTACAGGGTCAGTGACAACGCCAAGTACGCGATACAACCGGCGGACATGCAAGGGATATCATTGACAGTACCTTACACAGACGCCAACGGAGCACAGCAGTCATTGAGTATGAGTGTAAGTTTGAAGGCCAGCGTGTACAATTCAGCGGCAACGGAATCAAATGATGCTATCAAAGAGAAAGCCGCACAGGTATATTATTCTCAGAACAGGATGATCACGGCAGAAGACTACCAAGTGGTACCACTGTCAGCGTCACAGGAGATTGTCAAAGTGAGATCTGTAAACAGATCAGCATCTGGCATATCTAGGGCCAAGGAGATATTGGATCCAACAGGTGCGTATTCCAATGTGAACGTGTTTGCAGAGGATGGCATACTGTACAGGGAAGAATCGCTACAGCAGTTTACATTCACGTTCAACAACAGGAGTGATATACAGACAACAATAGACACATCTGTTGAAGCGAAACTGAAAGAAGCATATGCTAGACAGTTCTACTATTTGAAGTACGGTACAAAAGATGCCAGCACATTAAGTGCTACCTGGAACTCCACTACAACTGGTACCAACACTAACACAGGATATTTCACGTCAGGTGGTGCGTTGGTCATAGGTGATTCAGCAACTTCCAACATGAAGTTTGCAAAACCTGGTGCATTGGTTAAATTTACATCACCAGACACACGGAAATTCTTAAACGGCATATTAGTATCATCAACAACTAACAACGCCGAAGACAGAGCATGGGCCAAGATAGGTGCAGTAGTGCTAGATGGTGCCAACGGCGGAATAGGAAACCTAGAGTCGGGTGTTGGACCAGTCACACTCAACAACATAGTGCCAAATGGTTCGATCATAAGTGCGATCATACCGAACTTGACCACAACATTCTCCGCAACACTAGAAGCAGACTTATTGGACAGGATAGCGGCATACGAGGAGTTCGGGTTAAGATATGACATAGATTCAGAGACATGGAAAGTGATCACTTCTACCAACCTAAGCACTAGCACAGTTTTCGATCTAGCAAGAGCAGGATCAACTGCAGGTAATAATGCAGACGCCAGTTGGTGGTTCAAGTTCACCAATGATAGCAACACCTACACAGTACAATACAGGAAACTGGATTACATATTTGAGTCAGAGTCGCAGAACAAGTTCCACTATGATGTGGAAGAGAAAATTTATGACTACACGTCGGGCAAGAGTGTTAAGGACACAATAAAAATACTTAAAACAAACAACATTGTATCGTCCGGCAACAGCGTTGGATATCCTATCACGTGGCAAGTGGTTGATGTTATAACGGAAGCAGATGGTTTCCAGGACAACAGGAAAGTTAAGATTGGCTTTCATGATAATGATGATGATGGTGTCGTTGACAATCCAGAACTTTTTGACATATTCGTTGAACCCACAATATCGGAATCAACAAAATTTATATTCCAGGAGAAGTACATTTCATATGACAACATAGAGAGATTCAGGCCATATGCGGCGACCAACTTTGTGGTCTCAAAGAACGAAACGGACATAAATCTCAACACGACAACGTACACTGATGGACAATTATTTTATTTCTATGACAGTGCAGAGGACGTTATCAAGAAGTACAGTTCTACAACAAATACTCTCACATCCACAACAGATTACAGAGCAAGAAAAGGCAGGAGTTCAATTGACTTCCAATATAAACATCACGCGGGACAGGAAACTAGGATAGATCCTAGCGTTTCAAATATAGTTGATGTTTACCTGTTAGAGAGGACATACGATAACTTGTACAGGATATGGTTACAGGACGGCGGAAGCCGACCCACTGTGTCTACAGCAGATCAGTTAAGGATCAACTACTCAGGAACACTCAACCCATTGAAATCAATGTCAGATCAGATAATATATCATCCTGTAAAATACAAGATACTGTTCGGTTCAAACGCCGACGAACAACTACAGGCGACATTCAAAGTTGTCAAGAATCCCAAGACTAATGTGTCGGACGCAGTGATCAAAACCAGAGTCATCGCCGCAATTAACGAATTTTTTGCACTAGACAACTGGGATTTCGGAGACAGTTTTTACTTCACAGAATTAGCCGCTTACATTCACAATCAACTAGCACCAGATTTACTGACAGCAGTGATTGTGCCCAACCAGTCGGGACAGGGGTTTGGGTCCTTGTTCCAACTAGACTCAGCGGCAGACGAGATTTTCATCAGTGGGGCCACCGTTGATGATGTGTCAATAATAACAGCACTAGGAGCCAACCAATTGGCGGCATCCGGTACTGTGGTCACATCAACATCAACTGCCACGTCAAACAGCACAACAGGATCAGCAGTGTCAGGCTCTACTACAACAGGTTC
>TARA_B100001057_G_scaffold317808_1_pt1 | contig 13571 bp, 5 predicted proteins | sample TARA_B100001057 | Tara Oceans TARA_B100001057 (sample SAMEA2621839) | marine metagenome | biome: marine biome (ENVO:00000447); feature: surface water layer (ENVO:00002042); material: "saline water (ENVO:00002010), including plankton (ENVO:xxxxxxxx)" | depth 5 m
GAGCATTTGCCGACGCCGTTAGCACTCACCTAGTCCTCAATCCCTTGCAAATGAGAGTGCTGTGGGCTGGTGGTTAATGGGTAAACTCTTTTGCCCCATCAGCAGGTTGACAGCAGAAGAGTTACTGGGTTTTTTGATGATGGGGTAATAAGGTCAGGCTCGTTTTGCGGGTCTGCGTGCCTTTAAATTAAGCAAAAGCAATATTTTATTGCTAAAGCCCAATATGTAGTGTTTTTACGAGCGAGCATGCGCTAAACTCTTTTAATGCTGACGCAGGTGAAATCTCGCCTATTAGCTAATCGTTCTGCATTAACTGTACTAACGATGGCAGCGTATTACAGTCAGTCTTCAGTTATTTCATGGATCGTTCGGGTCGTAAATTAATGCGCCTAAAGTGTATTAAGTTAGCGGGTTTCAAGTCTTTCGTAGACCCCACCTCGATCAATTTCCCCTCCAACATGTGTTCAGTGGTCGGCCCTAATGGATGTGGCAAATCAAATGTGATTGATGCGGTTCGTTGGGTAATGGGCGAGAGCTCCGCCAAAAATCTTCGCGGAGAGCAAATGACCGATGTGATCTTCAATGGCTCGAGTGCACGCAAGCCGGTTGGTCAAGCGAGCGTGGAGTTGGTGTTTGATAATCACGATCACAAGTTGACAGGTGAATACGCAAACTTCACCGAAGTCTCGATCAGGCGGAAGGTTGATCGTGAGGCACAATCAACCTATTCCTTGAACGGAACTAAATGCCGGCGCAAAGACATTACTGATATTTTTCTTGGTACGGGCTTGGGGGCACGCAGCTATTCGATTATTGAGCAGGGAATGGTGTCACGATTAATTGAATCGAAACCTGAAGAGCTTCGGATTTATATCGAAGAGGCTGCAGGAATTTCAAAGTACAAGGAACGCCGGAAAGAGACTGAAAGTCGAATTAAGCGAACGAAAGAAAATCTTGAGCGGCTAGAAGATATTCGAGATGAACTTGGGCGCCAAATGCAACATCTCAAACGACAATCGGTCGCTGCAGAAAAGTATGGCGAGCTAAAGGCGGAGGAACGTCAGACGAACGCAAACCTCAATGCGCTGCGCTGGCGAAGCCTGGATGCTGAGCTGAAGCAAAACCAGGTAGAAATAAGTCAACTGGAAATTCAGATCGAAGCGACTATTGCGGATCGGCGATCGCTCGATGCGAGTGTTGAACAGCATTTGGCGGATAACACTGAACTGACAGATACATTAGGGGAGGTCCAAGCGCGTTTCTACAGCCTTGGTAATGACATTGCTCGTATCGAACAGTCGATTGAATATCGTATAGATAGAGTAGAGCAGCTTAAGCTGGATTTAATGGAGACTGAAGGTGGTTGGGAACAGACTCGAGAAGAGCTGGATGCAGATCTAAGAAAGGTTACCCAACTTGATGCTGAGCTCAAAGATATTGAGCCGGAACTCAAAACTACGCGCAGTGAGGAGCAACAGGCAGCTACTGAACTGGCTGCCGCGGAGACAGCCTCGCAGGAATGGCAGCAAGCCTGGGATGAGTTCAACCAAAGAGCGGAAGAGCCGCGGCAAACAGCAGAAGTTGAGCAGTCGCGGATTCAGCAACTAGAGCAATCAATTGATCGTGCTTTGGGTCGTCGAAAACGCTTGATTGAGGAACAGAATCGACTGTCCGATTCGCCCAGCATTAACGCCGCGAGTGAAGACGAGCAGCAGTTGCGAGCGCTCGAGCGCGAACTGAGTGAACTCAGCAGCGAGCTATCTACCAGTAACCAAGTGATGACATGTAGGCAGTCTATTGCAGACAACCAGTCAAAGCTCGATCAACTTCGCAGTGAGCTGCAAACTGCTCAGGGAAAGTTGGCTTCGCTCGAAGCTCTTCAACAGGCTGCACTCGGTCAAGATAATCTGAAGCTAAATGAGTGGCTCAGGGCGAAGGGGTTTGACAATCAGTTGCGCTTGGCAGAGGGTCTGCGTATTGATAGTGGCTGGGAGTTGGCGGTCGAGTCAGTACTTGGAGAATCCCTTCAAGCCATTTGCACAGACGGCTTAGATAACGTCGCTCAAGCACTAAGTGATTTGCCTCTGGGTAAAGTGTCATTCTTTGACGTCATGGCTGTGCCCGAGGATTTCTCTAATAATCTGAATTTGCCATTTATCGGCACAAAAATAGGTTGCGATTGGCAATTGGGAAACTTGCTGCATGGGATCTATGCAGCAGAAAGCCTCGCAGAAGCTCTGGCTCACCAGAAGAAGCTGAGCTCTTCAGAGTCAATCGTTACGCGCGACGGGGTTTGGCTTGGTTCTAATTGGATCCAGGTAAAGAACATCAGTGCTCAGGATTCAATAGTCGAGAGGCGAGGGCTGATCGGTGAATTATTCCTGCAACTCAAGCGGCTAGGAGCAGATATTGAGATACTTGAACAAGATCGCACGGCTCTGCGCGAGTCATTGAAGGCCGCTGAGTTAAAGCGCGAATCCTGCCAAGCCGACGTGGCGGAAAAAACCCGATTTATCGGTGACGTGAAATCTCGATTGAGTGCGCACCGCGCGAAGGCCGAAGAGATTTCGGTGCGCAAGCAGCAGGTCGTTAAGGAGTTGCAGGAGTTAGGCAGACTGATTGGGCTTGAAGAGTCCCAAATTGGTGAGGCACGTGCCAGACTGCAGGAGGCTCTTGACAGGATGGCGCGGGATGAGGGCGGTCGCGAACAGTTGGAGTCGAAGCGTGAAGAAGTGCGATCCACCTTGACCATCGCTAGGGAGAAGTCTCAGAAACACAAGGATAAGGTTCATGATTTAGCTCTAAGACATCAGTCGGTTGCCGCTCAGTTAAAATCAACCCGAGAGACAATGGATCGCATGGCTAGTCAAGTGCATCGCTCCAAAGAGCGTATTGAAAGCCTCACTAGCCAAATTGAGGAATCCCATGAGCCGCTGGAAGGCATACGCGCGGATCTTGAAATGCTGCTGGAGCAGCGACTTGGAGTTGAAAAAGAATTGGCTGAGGCTAAGGCCAGGGTGGACGAGAATGAGCATGCAATGCGTAAACTGGAACAGGAGCGCAACGATAAACAGGCGAAACAGAACTCTTTGCGCGAAGCGTTGATGCAGAATCGGTTGAAGTCCGAAGGCGCCACAGTCAAGAGAGACGCCTTGATAGAGCAACTGACGATGGCGAATTTTGAGTTAGATGCAGTGATCCAGCAATTACCGGAGGGGCTCAGCGAGTTGGAATGTGAGCAGGCCCTGGAGAAGTTGGGTAATCGTATACAGCGCTTGGGCCCAATCAATCTTGCCGCTATCGAGGAATACCAAACGCAGTCTGAGCGTAAGGTGTATCTAGATAAGCAGAACGAAGATTTGGAACGGGCTTTGGTCACCCTCCAAAACGCCATTCGAAAGATCGATAAAGAGACTCGAACCCGATTCAAGGAGACATTCGACAAAATCAACGGAGGCTTGCAAAGCCTATTTCCAAGGATTTTCGGTGGTGGACACGCATATCTGGACATGACGGGGGAAGACCTATTAGACACCGGTGTTACGATCATGGCGCGACCACCGGGTAAGCGAAATAGCACTATTCATCTACTTTCAGGAGGTGAGAAAGCAATGACCGCGATTGCATTGGTTTTCTCAATTTTTCACCTCAATCCCTCGCCCTTCTGTATGTTGGATGAAGTGGATGCGCCGTTAGATGACGCAAACGTTGGTCGTTATGCGAATCTAGTGGCAGAAATGTCGGCTAACGTGCAGTTCATTTTCATCACGCATAACAAAATCACAATGGAAGTCGCTAATCAGTTACTGGGTGTCACCATGCATGAAGCGGGCGTTTCACGCATTGTTGCAGTGGATATTGATGAGGCGGCAGAGCTTGCGGCCATGTGATTCCGCTTGATATGGAATGAGTTATGCTAAAGAAATGTTCTTAACCGTCAGATAGTAATAGTAATTTTAACCGGCAAGTACCTGACCGGCACGCTCGTTACCTCATGAGTCTACGCGAACTTATCATTCTTCTTCTTGGCCTCGCTATTGTAGGCGCAATCTTGCGTGGACTGATAGTGGCGCTTAAAGCGCGCCGCGGGCAATTGCGTGTAGCAATTGATAAGAAGGTTCCTTTGCATGTCAACTTAGACGGGCCTGAGTTGGCTGAGTTACCCGGAGGCGGTGCGCGTGTCGTGCAGCGAGATAAGGCTGAAAGCGAAGGTGACTCGAATAAGCTTGAGACTGCGCGTCAACGGGCAGAAGCGCTCGACTTGGAGGATAATGGCGAGGCCGTTCCAATTCTAATGGATTCGGTTGCTATTGGTCAGTCAAATGACCCGGAAGAGTTTGTGAGCATGGATGACCAAGCGAGTAACCTGAATGCCCTCAAGTCAAAGACCGTTGGGGGCAGCCTTGGACGGGCTGCAGAAGACCAGCGCAAAAAAGCCGACGTGGCTGCCACTCAACATTTCCATGATCTATCAGGCACTTCAATTACTGAGATTGGCCAGTCTGTCTGTAGCGACCGGACCCTCGACGAGTTTGAGGAACCGCTTGAGACAAATAAAAAGCCCTGCGAAGGGACCCAGCTAGCACCGGATGACTCCGAAATTCATCTGGAAGAGTCTTTGACTAGCGAATCACCTTCTCTCGCTCAGCAAGCTGGCGTGGAGTCGAGGAGGCAAGATATCAGCGCCAATAATGGCGTGAGTGACAGTGAATTGTTGCCGAGCGGCGGTGTTGACGAAGACGGTCAGCACCCAGATGAGGTGCTGCTTGATTATTTGGACGACTATGTAGACGACGAGACGTCTGAATCTGTGTTCGTCACAGCTGATCCGAGTGCACCGGCGGGGGAAGAAACTCGTTCGAGTCCATCGGGTGTATCGAGCGAAGGCCGAGAATTTGAGGAAGATTATGACGAGCTAGGCCCGGAGCGTGAGGATGACGATGGGCTCAATCAATTTTCCATGACGGCCGGAGATCGTATCGGTGGCAATCCAGCCGCAAATGCCCAAGTTGGTCTTTTTGATGAAGGCGATGAGCATTCTACGGGGAGGAATGTTCGCCCGAAAACGCTGGTTTCGAAGGCAACCGCTTTATTTGACTCATGGCGAAAGCGGACGAGCTTGGAGGCCGAGGCAGATCTCCCTTTGTCGGAGGGGCGACACGAAGGCATGTATGTTTTATCGGAGGGCGACGATGCTGTCGTAAAACAGGAGACTGCCCCTCCTGACGCAGCAACTGCTGCGAGCCAAAATAAAGAGAGCAATGCCGATACATCGGGAACTGCGCTTGCTGCGTCATATGAGACAGGTCCCAATGACGAGACCAGTGCCGATACAGTCGTTGTAGAGGGTACTGGAGTTGCTGATGAGAAATTGAGCCATACAGACAGCTATTTGGTTGAAGTGCAGCAGGAAACCGAAAGCAGTAGCTCGTCAGCGGTCCGGCAGCAGGCTTCGGTGGCGCAGCCAGCCGAGGTGCTTGTTTGTAACGTAATGGCCCGAGAGGGCTCCGAGCTTCATGGGGATGACTTGCTTGAGGCCTTAATCACCAGCGGTTTGAAGTTTGGAGACATGAATATCTTTCATAAACGTTTTCGCGGTACAAATAATGGTCCAGTGATCTTCAGTGTTGCTAATATTCTTAATCCGGGAGCTTTTGACCCGAACGCCATGGCGGATCTTAGAACGATCGGAGTCAGCCTGTTTTTAGCCTTGCCTTCCCCAATTAAGAATCTGGAAGCATTCGAGCAAATGCTGGACGCTGCAATTCGCCTGAAGGATTCACTCGACGGTGAGTTGAAAGACGATCATAGAAATGTTATGACCGCTCAGACGATTGAGCACTACCGCCAGAGAATTAGAGATTTTGAACTCCGACAATTGCGGGCGGCTGGCAATAACGCCTAACAGCGTCCTCCTTCAGACAAATCCAATATGACTGCTCCTGACAATATTCTGCAGGAAGTGGCCGCGTTGCGGCGTGAGATTAATCACCACAATCGCCAATATTACACACTTGATAGCCCTGAAATCCCTGATGCTGACTACGATGCTTTGTTCGACCGCTTGAATGAGCTCGAGCAGGTGTATGACCTGGTGACGCCTGAATCTCCGACACGGCGGGTTGGGTCTGAGCCTCTCGCTCAGTTTGTTCAGGTCACACATGAGCAAGCTATGCTCTCACTGGACAAGGTTTTCGATGAGCAGGATTTGAAAGACTTTGAATCCAGAATGAAAAAGCGCCTAGGTTCAGAAGCGAGTCTCGAATACAGCTGCGAGCCCAAAGTCGACGGCGTTGCGGTGAGCCTGCTCTATCTAGATGGAGTTCTTAAACGTGCGGCGACTCGTGGGGACGGTCTTATCGGCGAGGATATCACTCATAACATACGCACAATCCACACTATTCCGCTGCGTTTGGACACTCAGGGATTGACGGGGCGGCTTGAGGTTAGGGGTGAAGTGTATCTTGGGAAAGCGGGCTTCGAGAAATTAAACAGTCAAGCAAAGCGTGGGGGCGGTAAGATATTTGTCAATCCGCGCAACACTGCTGCAGGTACTGTCAGACAATTAGACCCTCGTAAAGCAGCTAAAATTCCCTTGCAAATGTATTGCTACAGCATCGGCCTAGTCGATGGGTTAGAAATGCCTGGTCGGTTGAGTGACGTCTTCGGTTTACTCGAAGCTTGGGGATTACCGGTCAATCCTGATCGAAGTGTCGAAATGGGAGTTGACAGCTGTGTAGAGTATTGCCTGGACCTGCTAGACAAGCGCAATGTCCTGAATTACGAGATCGATGGAGCAGTGATCAAAGTCAATGATCTCCAAACTCAGCTCGAACTGGGTCAGAATGCCCGCACACCCAGGTGGGCGATGGCATACAAGTTCCCTGCAGAAGAAAAAACAACTCAGGTTATCGATGTTGAATTTCAGGTAGGCAGGACGGGGACGATTACGCCCGTGGCGAGGCTTGAGCCGGTATTCGTCGGTGGGGTCACAGTGAGTAATACCACTTTGCACAATATGGACGAAGTCAAGCGACTAGGATTGCGTGTCGGCGATTCAGTAATTGTGAGACGGGCGGGAGATGTTATACCAAAGATTATCCGGGTTATTTCTCCAGAGAAAAACGTAATTGCCCGAACAATTGTAATGCCGAGTCATTGTCCCGCATGCGGTTCCGTTGTTCTGAAAGAGGGAGAGGTTCTTTATAAATGCAGTGGGGGGTTAATTTGTCCAGCACAGCGAAAAGAGTCGATTAAGCATTTTGCGTCCCGATCAGCCTTGGATATCGATGGCCTAGGTGACAAACTGATCGAGATAATGGTCGATCAAGAGCTTATTTTCACCGTCGCTGACCTGTACCGGTTGGAGGAATCTCAGATCAGAAAGCTGGAGCGGATGGGGCCAAAATCAGCACAAAACGTGATTGCGGCGATCGAAAAAAGCAAGCAGGCGACACTGGCACGTTTTCTTTATGCCCTTGGAATTCGTGAGGTAGGTGAAGCGACAGCGCAGGCCCTGGCTCATCATTATCAAGACTTACAAGCCATCATTGAGGCCAGCGCTGAAGAGCATGAACAGATTCGGGACGTTGGGCCGATTGTGGCTGCGCACATCGAAGCGTTTTTTCGCAAAGAGCACAATCTTTCGCTTATTGGCAATTTACTACAGTATGGGTTTAGTCTTAAGCGAGAGACAATCAGTGCGACTTCAGATACTCTCGCGGGTCAAACGTTTGTACTGACCGGCTCCTTAGAGCAAATGTCGCGCGATGAGGCAAAAGCCAAGCTGCAGGCATTTGGTGCAAAAGTCGCCGGCAGTGTGTCAAAAAATACCAGTGTAGTTGTAGCTGGTCCGGGCGCCCGATCAAAGCGTGCCAAGGCTGAAGCCCTGGGCATTAAAATCATCGATGAAGCAGCTTTTTTAGCGTTAATTGAGGGTCTAATTCATTGACCCGAGAGAAAACGAAAGGGAGATTCAGTTTCGGTTTTTACGAAAGCAATTAATTTGCGAATAATTAGCGAGGAAGATAGCGTGGGCGGCAATAAGCCGATATGCACGAATCGAGGTCAGGCAGGATTGCACCGAACTTATCTTTCGGGCTGGCAAGGCGTTAAGGTCCTTGTCGTGCAAAAGACCTCAGGTCTGGGGTTTTCAGGCAAGATCTATTTCATGCGTGTGAGCCTGCGTGCTCTGATACGCTACGCTGGCTTATTTTCGATAATTCTGTTGAATACCTGCAGCAGTTCGCCACCAACAAATATTGGCGATGTGTGTTCGATTTTTGAGGAGCGTGCTGGCTGGTTCCGCGCTGCTAGAGCATCGGAGAAGCGCTGGCAAACCCCCATCGCCGTAACAATGGCTATAATTTATCAAGAGTCCAGTTTTCGTTCTCGGGCTCGTCCAGAGAGGAAACGTTTCCTGTGGTTTTTCCCTGGGGCTAGACCGTCGAGCGCCTTTGGCTATGCGCAAGCCCTGGACTCAACGTGGGAGGAATATCAACAGCGATCAGGAAACGCTTCCGCCTCGCGGTCTGATTTTTCTGATGCGGTGGACTTTGTCGCTTGGTATGTCTCGAATGCGCGGCGAGTCAGTGGCATTGGCGCCTCAGATGTAAGGGCATTATATTACGCCTATCACGAGGGTAATGCGGGCTTTCAGCGTGGCACCTATCTGAGCAAGCGCTGGCTAATGCAGGCAGCGGATCAAGTGCAAAAAAACTCAGAGAAATTTGGTCGGCAGCTAGGCGAGTGTCGTGCTGAGCTCGCCAAAAGTTGGTTTGAAAAGCCGCCTACTACAGTTAGTGATAAAACTGTATTTAAACCGGTAACAAGGAGTTTTTCTTGAGTTGGTGGGGGAAAATAGTTGGGGGCACATTTGGCTTCATGATGGGCGGGCCGCTTGGCGCTGTTATGGGGGCGGCACTTGGAAATTATTTTGATGGTGGTCTCAAAAGCATAGCGTTTGATGACAGTTTGGGGATCGGTGCCACTGAGAGGGTTCAGTCAATATTTTTCACCACCACGTTCGCCGTAATGGGCTACATAGCCAAATCGGATGGTAAGGTAACTCGAGATGAAATAGTGCTCGCAGAGCAGGTAATGCAACGTATGCGCCTGACATCTGAGCAAAGAACTCTGGCGATCAACCTTTTTAATGAAGGCAAGAAGGAAAGTTTTCCGCTTGATGAAGTGTTAGCGCAATTTAAACGAGAAGCTTACCGGCGCCGAAATCTGGTTCAAATGTTCCTTGAAATCCTCATTTCGACAGCCTTAGCCGACGGTAGCTTTCATAGGCACGAAGAGAGGACGCTCAAACATATTGCGATGCAGTTAAACTGGCGACCAGAGGAATTCGCGCAACTATTGCGAATGGTCTCAGGCCACGCACAATTTGGAGGAATCCAGGGAGAGCCGGCAAAACTCGACGCAGCGTATGAATTATTGGGCGTACAGGAATCCGCCACTGATCAGGAGCTGAAGAAATCTTATCGTCGACTCATGAATCAGCATCACCCAGATAAACTGGTTGCTAAAGGTTTACCCGAGGAGATGATAGATATCGCAACCCAAAAGGCTCAAGACATCAAGGCAGCGTATGATTTGATCAAAAAGCAAAGGGCTTGATGCCGCTTTGATCCTCAAGGGAATGCACCGATGGTTTCCATGAATTTCGAATTGTCCAGGCACAGCTCCCACTCAACCAGTTAGCTAAATTAGTGATCAACGGTATTGGTCAAGTTTGGAACTTTCTGATCGATTCTCCATGAGGCAGCTGCGATTCTTCTCGTTCATTTGTGCTGTTAAATGTTCGTCAGTGCGCATGGCTTCTCGTAAAGACCTTAGTGACTCTGACTAATCAAAATTATTGGGACGTGTAAATTTTGTCACCACAGAAGCTCCTTGCGATAAAAACTGCTCCCAGCGCTATCGCAAAAGAACCCAGTTTAATGTTGCCACAAAGGCTATTCTCGACAGATTTAGTTTTGAAGGAAAGACCAGCGGTGACGGACCGTTGACCATGGGTCTAACCATAGGTGCTTGTATTCTTTACTGTGTGGCAACACCATCCGGCCCAATTGATTCGCTGTCGTCACTTCATTAGATGCTGAGGTATTCAGAACCAATTTTGTAAGAGCAGCCAACACCGGGTAGCTTTGTAATGTGGTGAGGCGACAAGGAAACATTTGCTGGTTAAACGATAGCTGCGCTGATCAAACCATGCCCACAGCTCCCACAAATATTGGCCTAATCGAGTAAATGATCCCCACTGGTCAACAGCGCGAAAGATTGCGTCTGCATGCCCCGCTAATTTTTATTGCGCCAAGAAAAAGGTCTAAAGCTATTCCTCTCATCCTCACCGAGACAGCTAGAGGTTTGTCTTCAGGATTCCTTATGACACATCTTTTTAGCAATATGGTTTATAGATACTTGCTTCAACGCGGCAGAAAAAATGCCCGGCAACAAGTGTTGCCGGGCATAAATTACTATCAAGGGAGAGATAAATGAGACGCAACCCACATTTTGCATGCCATTTATCTTCTTAAATTATGACAGCGATTGGCAACCTAAGTTCCCAGAACGTCAAAACTATCTTTACGTGAAATCACAAATTGTATTCATCACGCCTCTTTATACGTTGTAAGAACTTATAATATGTTGATTTTAAGGCCCTCTATTTTAGCCTCTTCGAGTGATTTTTGACTGCTGATTACGCCGACTGAAGCCAGTTGTGGATCGAAGTAGGTGCTCGCGACCCGTTGTAAATCCTGCATCGTTGTGCCAAGCACTCTTTCGCGAAAAGCCGCGCGGTCCCGTAAGCTGCGTCCAAAAAGATGATGATAGAAGGCCTGCTTTGCTTCGCCAGCTGGTGAAGACGATTGATCCATTGCAGCGATTACGCCCAGTATCGCTTCTTCAATCTGGTTTTTTGAGTGCTTGGTTTCAAGCAGCCAGCCTATGGCACGATCGAAATCCGCAAAGGTTTCTGACAGACGCGGGTCTCGGTATGAGAAAAAGCGGAAACTGGCGGAGTTTGAGTCCTGATTGGCTCCGCCGCCATAGGCGCCACCCTTCTCCCGAATTGCTGTGTGCAGAAAGCCATTTCTCAGGAAGCCTGCCAAAACCTGTAAAACAGCGTGATCAGGATGGTTTGCGCATACGGTCGGATAAGCTTTGGCGCAGAAGCTCACTTGTGTTGCGGTGCTCCAGCCCTCCACCAACTGTTCTCTGATTGGCTTCAAAGTCAGCTTAGTCTCGGCTTGGCCGCCGGGGTTGGCGCTCCACTGTTGATCAAGATCTGCAATCAGAGCGTTTTTGCGGTGAGTTTCACCAATCAGTAAAAATTGCTTTGGACTTGTGAGCAGTGTTTCATGTAGCTCCTGAATTCGCTTGAGCAGCTTGCCGCGTTCAACGTCACTGCTAAGCATTTCTTTATGCGTTTGTAGCCGACGAATACCCTCCAAGCCGCTAAACTGATGATCTAGCTGAGCTGCGGGGCTCATCCTGCTGCACGCAAGGCTCATCGCGAGGCTGTGTCCCTGGCCAGTGATGCTTGCTTCTTTGCGAGCGCAAATTTGCTCTATCAAGTCTGCCAGCCGCTGCATTTCGTCAAAACGCGGCTCGCACAGTGTTGCCCTGAGCAGCGTTGACATCTCCTGATGATTGGAAGCGAGGCTCTTTGAAGAGAAAGCCAAAAAGCCGCTTGCCGATTGCTCGTCATTGCGATCGCTGCGTATATTGCTGAAGCAGCTGATGCCTCCGCATACTCGTGATTGCCAGGTCTGAACCTCGGCATAAGTTTTATCCGCAACGCCGAATTCTGTAAGACAGCTAGCGTACAAGGGCAGGATATCGAGCTGCTCTGGGCTGAGTTGCGGTAGTGGCAGTACCACCTGCTGATAGGCTAAACCGTTGGTCCCCTGTTCGTAAAAACTTAATGGAGCATGTGAACGGGACAGCACTTTGTCGATACGCAAAGGCTCGACAATTTTAGGGGGTACATCCTCCAGCCCGACTTTTGGCAACAAATCTGGGTCGTCTGCCTGTGACTGACGTCTTGTCAGTGCTAGTGTCTGTTCGATTATTTGCTTTTTTTCGCCAGGGCTAAGTCTTGCCTTTATTGTTTCAAGCTTTTCTTTTTCAGCTTTCCGTTTTTCTCCAGCTAGAGTAAGACTGGGTTTTAGCGTAAGTGTCAGGCGGTGAGGGTTGTCTAACAGCAGGCGCTTGATGAGCCCTGGAACATATTCCCTTTCCAAAACGCGTTCTCGAAGTAGTTCTAGGACAGGCTCAACGTCCAAGAGCTGAATGGGGTCTCCTCGATGCAGGGCAGTGGAAAGGCCAGCTAGGATCAGTTGAAGACCGAATGGGTAAGTATCACCGGAAATCTCTCTCTGGTTGAGCTCAAGCTGATGCAGGGCCGCTTCAACATGCTGTTGATCTATACCTTTGCCGCAAATCGAATGAAGACAAGAAAGAATAAGCTGCTCAACCTCTTCTGCAGATTCTTCGCCACAACCTTCGAGCCCCGCTATGAAAGCCATCTCTTTATTGGAGTCCTCAAGTCCGCACATCGGAGAAGGGGATTGACCAAGACTGGTAGTTTCAAGCGCACTCAGAAGTGGTGAAGCACTATTTTCCATCAGTATGCTGGTCAACAGCTGAGCTTCGAACAGTTCCACAATGTCGGTACTTTTTCCAAGCAGCCAGGCAAGTACAATGTGTGTCTTTTTATCAGTTGACTCGGCAACCGCGTAGTCCTCTTCGGCTTTTATTGGTGCTTCATGGCGCTTTTCATCGCTTACTTTGATCTCTATATCGAGTCGTTCAAATCTAGAAAGAGCAAGCGATTCAATATCGGCATGGTGCTCGGCTGCGGGTATGTCACCGAAGGTCATGAACACTGCATTACTTGGATGGTAATGACTCTGATAAAACTCAAGCAGCTGCTGATAATTTAAATTTGGTATGTCGCTCGGTTCGCCGCCGCTGTTATAGTGATATGTGGTAGTGGGGAATAAATGTTTGGTCATCATATGCCAGAGCGTGATGTGCGGTGAACTCATTGCCCCTTTCATTTCATTGTACACAACACCTTTAAAAAGCAATTCACTATTGCTGTTTTCTGGCTCGGAGAATTCAAGTCGGTGGCCCTCCTGAGCAAAGTCTAGCTCATGCAGGCGGGAAAAAAATGTAGCATCGAGATATACTTGCAGGAGGTTTTTAAAGTCTTTTCGGTTTTTGCTCGCAAAAGGGTAGGCAGTCCAGTCGCTGCTCGTGAAGGCGTTCATAAACGTATTGAGCGAGCGCCGGATCATCATAAAGAATGGGTCCCGGACTGGGTATTTTTCACTACCGCAAAGTGCAGTGTGTTCGAGAATATGTGCAACGCCGGTAGAGTCCATCGGCACGGTTCGAAAAGCGACCAAGAACACGTTTTCAGGGTTATCACTGTCAAGATGATAATGCATCGCGCCAGTGACCCGATGCTCATACTCCTCTATGGTGAGATTTAACGAGGGAATGGTTTTGCGTCGATGGCAGATAAAGGCTGGATGTTCAGCAATTGGCGACTG
>TARA_B100001057_G_scaffold83528_1_pt1 | contig 13562 bp, 12 predicted proteins | sample TARA_B100001057 | Tara Oceans TARA_B100001057 (sample SAMEA2621839) | marine metagenome | biome: marine biome (ENVO:00000447); feature: surface water layer (ENVO:00002042); material: "saline water (ENVO:00002010), including plankton (ENVO:xxxxxxxx)" | depth 5 m
GCTTACGCACAAGCAGAAGACGATATTACAAATATTTTAGCAACTATAAGTTTAGCTAGAGCACAATCTGGTCTTAAAAGAGGGCGAGATGGCGCTATAGCAGATTATTTAATTAAAGCTTTAGGCATTCGAGAACTTGTTGAAGAAAGATATGAACAGGATTTATCACCTGAGGTTAAAGCTGTAATTGAAGGTTTTGTAGCAGGTTTAAACTACTGGCTATCAATAAATCTTGATAAAAATACAAAAGAGTATTATCCAGTAAATAAAATTGATCTTATTTCCAGCTTTGCAATTCAGAATATATTTTTTGCTCAAATTGATAATGCTATTCAAGAGTTAATGAGTATGCCAAAAGCAGTTAAATCAGCAGAATTAGATAAAGGGGGAGAGTCACTTGCTTTTGCAAATCTGGTAGCAGGCTCAAATGCTTTTGCACTTAACTCTAATAAGACATCTGATGGTAAAACACGCTTAATTATTAATTCACATCAACCTTTAGAGGGTCCTGTAGCATGGTATGAGGCGCACATTTCGAGTGATGAAGGTTGGAACATGATGGGTGGTTTATTTCCAGGAGCACCTTTCATTTTTGTTGGTTTTAATGAAAACTTAGGATGGGGTATGACTGTAAATCAACCAGATTTAACTGACTCATATAAGCTAAAAATTAATCCTAAAAATGATAATCAATATCTTCTTGATGGAAATTGGGAAAATTTTACAGTTAAAAAAATTAAATTACCTGTAAAGATTTTTGGTCCAATAAAATGGACCTTTAAGAGAGAGGCTAAATATTCAAAACATGGTTTAGTCCTAGAAACTGATTCAGGCTCCTATGCTCTTAAATTTGCTGGCATGAATGAAATAAGACAAGTCGATCAATGGTTTCGCATGAATAAGGCTAAGAATAAGAACGAATGGATTGAAGCAATGAAGATGAGGGCCATAATCTCGTTTAATGCTGTTTATGCTGATAATCAAGACAATATTATGCTTTTACATAATACTGCTGGACCAATAAGAGATGAAAATTATGATTGGTCGAAACCGGTTGATGGCACCAATTCTTCGTTAATTTGGGATGAAGTCACTCCCTTTGAAGAAATACCAATTTTAATTAATCCAAAATCAGGCTGGATTGTAAGTGCTAACCAAGATCCTTTTAGAGCATCTGCAATGAAAGATAACTTGAAAAGAAGTGATTATTCTCCGACTTTAGGTATTGAAACTAAAATGACAAATAGAGCATATAGAGTTATTGAAATTTTTGATAATGATAAAAAGTTTAGCGAATCAGATTTACTAAATGCTAAATTTGATAACACATACTCAATACAATCAAGATCTGTGAAATACTTATATGAAGTTCTTGAAGAAGACTTCAAAGATCAAAAGTTATTACAAGCACAAAAATTACTGAGAGAATGGAATTTAAAAACAGATTTTAATAATAGAGGAGCTGCGCTCGGTGTTTGTGTTTTATCGGAAGAGTGGAGATCATTTATGAATAGAGTTGAAGCACCTGATTCAAAAGAAATATTTCGTGAATGTATTAAAAAGTTAGAAAATTCTTTTGGAAGGATTGACCCTATGTGGTCAGAAGTTAATTTCTTAGTTAGAGGAGATTCAGCTTTTCCCGTTCAAGGCGGGCCTGATACACTAAGAGCAATATACGGAAGGCTTCAAGTTGATGGCACCTTAAAAGCTGCAGCAGGTGATGGTTTAGTGGTTGCTTTGACATGGGATCCTTCATCAGGGGAACTTGCTAGCAAAAGCATTCATCAGTATGGCAGCGCGACACAAGATACAACTTCTCCTCATTATGATGACCAAATGAAAATATTCGTCGATGAAAAAATGAAGCAAACATTTTTTGATAAAAATGAACTTCGTAATAACACTAAAAGTATAATAACAGTTCCATTAAAATAAAAATTATGAAAAATTCTTTAACTAATTATGTAAAACTCTTACGGATAATGAGTTTTGTTGTAATTTTTTTATTATTTGCGCCTAATTCTTATTCTGCAGAATCAAACTTAAAAATAAATATTCTAAACCTAGATAGATCTGGTGTTTTATATATAAGCATATGCAAGGATGAGATAGGATTTAAGAAAACAGTTGAAAATGAATCTGAAGAAGAATCATGTATTAATTACGCACGAGAAATAGATTTTCAAAATGGTGAAATCAATAGCATATTACCTCACGGTGAATATGCTATTTCTCTTTTTGTTGACTCTAACAGAAATAGAAAAATCGATAAAAATCTTTTCGGGGTTCCAAAAGAACAGTATGGATTTTCTAACAATGTAATGGGAAGAATGTCAGCACCAACATATGATCAAGCGAAATTTATTGTCACAGGACCTTCAACACAAGATATTAAACTTAGAATTGGCATACCTAAAAAACAATAGAATAATATGAAAATTTGTATAGTTTTTGGACACTTTAATACTAAAGACTCCTTTAATGCTTCTGTAAGAGATACCTTTATAGAAGAGGCAAAAAAACTTGGACATGAAATAGATTTAATAAATTTATTTGACGAAGAACATCAATTACCATTCTATAGAAGTGATATAAATCCTCCTCCTCAATTAGTATTAGATTATAGACGAAGGTTAGAACATGCAGACGTAATGTTTTTAATGAGCGCTTGTCATAATCTAAGGATGAATGTAATTCTAGAAAATTGGATTGATTGGGTTCTTCATCCGACTTGGTTCTTTACATATAAATCATTACTGCCCGATAGTAAATTCTTTGGCAACTATGGATACCCTGTCGCAGGTGCAATGAAAAATAAAATCGGTATTGTTTCGATGACTTATGGTGGGCCAATGGTAAGTTATTTTAACTTCTCTCTTTTTGACAATATTCCATATAGACGTATAAAAAAATCAGTATTCCAACTTGGGGGCTTAAAAACAAAATATTTAAGATTTTATTCTGTTTTACCAAATATGAAGAAATCTCACTTTGATAAACAAATGGAAAAAGTTAGAAAATTTGCAAGAAGTTTATAAAAATATAAATTTTGATAAAAATAATATCGTCAAAAACCAAGCACCCAGACTTATTTTTTTTAGCTCCCCAGATCCGATCTTCATAACTATAAAAGATAAAAAGCCAAGAGCAATTCCATCAGCAATAGAAAAAGTAAGCGGAATCATAACTACTATTATTAGCGCCGGAAGAAGCTCAGTTAAATCTGACCAGTTTAATTTTTCCATGCCGCTAAGCATCAATATAGCTACATAAATTAGAGCACCAGCTGTCGCATATGAAGGAATAATCATTGCCAGAGGTGAAAAGAATATTGCGACTATAAATAATATCCCAACAGTGATTGCAGTTAAACCTGTTCTGCCACCAGCTTCAACTCCAGCAGAGCTTTCTACGTAGCTTGTTACAGGCGAGCATCCAAAAAAAGTACCAAAGATACTGGCACTACTATCAGCTTTCAGTGCCTGATTGAGATTTTGAGTTGATCCTGAAATATCAGTAAGATTGGCTCTAGATGCAACACCAAGCAATGTGCCAGTAGTATCAAAAAGGTTCACAAATAAAAATGACATGATAACTGCAATCATTGTGACATCCAATGCACCTAAAATATCAAGTTTTAAAAAAGTAGGAGCTAGTGGCGGGGGATAAGAAACGAGCCCATTAAATTCAATCAAATCAATGCTTAGAGCAAACAATGTAACTATTAAAATACCAATAATGATTGCACCAGTAACTTTTCTTATTGACAGAACAGATATCAATAAAAATCCAAAAGCAGCAAGAAGAGTTTCCATTTGTGTGAAATCACCCATGCTCAAAAAAGTAGCATCATTACTTACGATAATTCCACCACTACGCAGTCCAATAAACCCTATAAAGAGTCCAACCCCTGACCCCATTGCAATTCTAAGATTTAAAGGAATACTATCGATCATCCATCTTCTCAAAGATGTAACACTTATTATAAAAAATAAAACACCTGCTATAAAAACAGAACCAAGAGCAATTTCCCAAGAATATCCCATTTCTCCAACAACTGTGTAAGTAAAAAATGCATTAAGACCCATGCCGGGCGCTAACCCAACAGGCCAATTTGCTAACAATCCCATTATTAGGCATGCAATTGCTGCAGCAATACATGTTCCAACAAAGATTGCGCCTTGATCCATGCCGCTGGCGGACATAATTTGTGGATTTACAAAAATAATATATGCCATTGTAATAAAAGTTGTAAATCCAGCTAATAATTCCCTTTTAATGGTGGTATTATTATCTTGCAGTTTGAAGATTTGTTCTAAAGTTAGTTTCATTTGAAAAATACATAGAATTATTTAATAGATTACAAAGTATACATTTTAAAAAATACTTTATTTAAATTATTTTTCAATAAACAAACATTGGCATACAAGTTGCATATTTAATATTATTACTAATTAAAAATTACTTAAGAGGGTTTTATGAAAACTATTTTTAAAACAACTATTTTTCTTTCACAATTACTAATTATTCCATCGTTGGCTTTAGATATAAAAGCTCAAGATAGTGAGAGTGCTTTTGAAGAGGTTATCGTTACTGCTGAAAAGCGTGATGAGAGCTTACAAAGTGTCTCACAGGCAGTTACAGCAATAACTGAAAGAGAAATTGAAGCTAAAAATATTAATTCTTTTGTAGACTTAAGTGCAATCGTTCCTGGTGTAACTGTTGCAAAGAATGAGGGTTATAAAACTGTAATTTCAATAAGAGGTGTTGGTAATGAGACCAATCAAAATGCTATAGCTGCACCATCTGTAGCATTTCATATGGATGGAATTTTCATTGCATCGCCATTTTCTCTTCAAACAGATTTTATTGATGTGGAGCGTATCGAAGTATTAAGGGGTCCTCAAGGTACACTATTTGGACAGAATTCAACTGGAGGTGCAATAAATGTTATCAGCAAGAAGCCTTCAACACTTGAACAGTCCAGTAAAGCTGATATAACTCTGGGAGACTACAACCTTACAAAAATAAGGGCAACAACAAATTTACCGATTTCAGACAATATAGCTACAAGACTCTCTTATTCTTCAGTAGAACGAGATGGATTCTCAAAAAACATAGTCACAGGACAAGATCTTGACGATGCAAACAATATAAGCATAAGAAATGATTGGATCTTTGAAATTAATGACACATCATCATTAAGGGTATTTGGTCAATATTCTGATGTGGATAGAAATGGAGCTGCCTTAAGAGGAATCGATGACCAGTCCCCTGGCGTACGAAAACTATCACAAGATACTGTTTCTAAACAAGAATTAACTTCTTCAGTGTTTGCAGTTGTTTATGAGTCCGATTTAGATTTTGCTGATTTAAAAATTATGGCAAGTATTCAAGATGACGATATATTAGTTGTAAGAGATAATGACAGACATAACTTAGGTGATTCAGTCCTTTCTATTCCAGGTCTCGGATCAGACGCAAAATATCAGAGAGCCGAATTTAATCCTGAGACGTCCAAAGTTGATACAAACACATTTGAAATCAACCTTATATCTAAAGATCCTGTTATGAATGGTAAATTGGATTGGACAGTAGGAGCATTTTATATGGATCATGAGATCGAGAATCGTATTCGTGGTTACAGAAACAATGATGATAATCCCGCTTTTAAATACGTATGTGGCGAAGCTTTTGCCGATCCAAACTATTGCTATCAACATGACACATCAGATCCATTTGCCGTGTTTGGTGCAGATTTTGATTTTGTAACTGATGCATTTCCTTCAAGACAGTCATATTCAGTTTATGGGCAAACAACATATTATGTTAATGATGAAACTAGGTTGCTTTCCGGACTAAGATATTCAAAAGATACATTTACTACAGACGTAACAAATTTCTTTAGTGTTGAATCTTTTAGAGAAAAGGGCACATCTGATGAAGTAACCGGAAGACTCACAGGAGAATTTGATTTATCAGAAGTTACGATGGCTTACTTGACTTTCACCAGAGGATTTAAGCCTGGAGGAAGTAATTTAACATTTGGTTTTACTGATGATAATGCTCCTCCAATGGTATTTCCTACATTTGAAGCTGAGACAGTTGATTCATTTGAATTTGGACTTAAAACTGATCTATTTGATGGAAAGGCCAGAGCAAATATTGCGGCTTTCTCATATGATTATGAAAATCTTCAATTCCAAGCAACTGATCCAGATCCTTATAGAGGAGGAGTTGCAAATATACCTGAATCAGAAATGACTGGCTTTGAAATAGAGTTTGTTGGAATTGTTTCAGATAGCGTAACTTTTGATATGAACCTTGCATTCTTAGATTCAGAAGTTACTTCAGACTATGAGGTATTAGATAATGTGGATGCATATCAATATTTTTTTGGTGAGGAAGATTTAAGATATGGTCTTCGAGAAAATGTAAAAGGAAATAAACTCGCAAAAAGCCCAGAGTTTACAGCAGACATCAATTTAATTTATGAAACAGATCTATCCTCTGGGAATGCATTAACTGCAAGAATTCAATATGTCAAAAGAGGTAAATTTGAGCAACGTGTATCCAATAACCCAATAGTAGATTCTATTAGCGGATATGACATTATGAATATTTCTGTTGGAATTGATTTTCAAAATGATTTTAATCTTGACTTAATGCTTCTTAATATAGCTGATGAAGATGGGGTAAATTCAAGCATGACAGACGTATTCGGAGTTGCAGCAACAGGTCTAGAGTTAATACCACCGAGACAAATAATGACTCGATTGAGTGTCAATTTTTAATAGTTGATTTAAAACTTTTCTATATTGTTAAATTAAATATAATTAAAAATATGGAAAAGTTATTTATAAAACCAAATGAACTTCTAGAAGATTCATTTAAGCTTGCATATAAGGTATTCGAAGACGATTTTCGACCGGACTATATTGTTGGCGTATGGAGAGGAGGAGCCCCAATAGGAATTGCAGTTCAAGAGTTTCTTAGTGTTCTAGGAATAAAATCAGATCATATTGCAATAAGAACTTCTTACTATGAAGGGATAGACAATAGAAAACACAGTGTTGAAGTATATGGCTTGAACTATGTTATAAGAAAACTAGAGTCCGAAGATAAATTACTTATAGTTGATGATGTCTTCGATACCGGTAATTCCATTACAAAGATTATCTCTGACATTAAAAAAGCTTGTAAAAAAAATACTCCCAATATTAAAGTTGCAACAACATATTTTAAGCCAAATAAAAATATGACCGATATGGCACCTGATTACTTTGTTCACGAAACTGACAACTGGCTGGTATTTCCACACGAGCTTGAGGATTTAACAATTGAAGAAATTATTTCTAATAAGCCTGAGCTGAAAGATTTAATTCATAAAATAAAACCACATCTTAATGAATCAGAGTAAATCTTATAAAAACTTTGTATTAATTCTTTTAACTGTTGTTTATGGGTTTAATTTTATAGATAGACAAATAATGGGGATACTCGCTCCATTTATTCAAAAAGACCTTGATTTATCAAATACTGAGCTTGGACTCCTGATAGGTTTAGCATTTGCAGTGTTTTACACATTTGTAGCTATACCAATTGCATGGCTTGCAGATAGATACAATAGAGTAAATATACTTTCTATTGCTTTGGCTACATGGAGTGGTTTTACAGCATTAACTGGATTAGCAAATAATTTTATTCAGATTGGTCTTGCAAGGATGGGTGTCGGTATAGGCGAAGCTGGTGGAAGTCCACCATCACATTCTATTATTTCTGATATGTACCCAAAAGAAGAAAGAGCGAGTGCCCTGGGTGTTTATTCAATGGGTATACCTTTTGGGATAATGGCAGCTTATTTTGTTACTGCATCACTGATGGGCGCCTCAACTGAAAGTGTTGACTGGAGAAGAATATTTATATTTCTTGGAATCACAGGAATTGTTCTAGCACTTTTTGTAAAACTTGTCTTAAGAGAACCGACTAGAGGAGCAACAGACATAGATAATGCTTCTGAAATTGAGCAACCTCCATTTAAAGATTCTTTGATGATTTTACTTAAAATACCTGCTTGGTGGGCGATGTGTTTTGGAATAGCGTTTGGATCTTTTGTTTCATATTCAAAAGCTGCATTTCAAACTAAATATCTTGTCACACTTGATCCAACATTTAATTTTCAAACACTTGTGATAATTTTAGGAATAATGAATGGAACAACATATGCAGCTGGAGCTTTTTTTGGAGCAAGGTTAGCCGATAAGTGGGGAAAAAAAGATATCAGAGCATACGGTTGGTTGCCAGCTATATCAATTGGGTTATGTTTACCAGTCGGAATCCTTACCTGGTGGGTACCTAGTGTTGAAATGCACTTAGTATTTGCAACAATTTTTTTGCTTTTAATTGGTATTTATTTAGGTCCAAGTTTTGCAATTGCTCAAACATTAGCTCCTATAAATATGAGAGCAATGTCAACAGCCTTATTCTTTTTCATACTTAATATGATAGCTTTAGGAGGCGGACCAACCTTTGCTGGATGGATGATGGATGTATTTAAAGAAAATTATGGAGATATTGAATCAATTAGATATGCTATGACTTTGACATCATGTGTATTTATCCCCTCAGTAATAAGTTTTATGTTTGTATCAAAGTTTCTTCCCAATGATTGGAAATCTGCTGAAGAAAGAAATCAAAAATTAGCTGAAGGTCATTTGACTTAACTAATTATTAGGAATAAATATTGTATTCCTGTCAACACCACGACATTTATCAAATATAGATTCATCTTTAACAAATAAGAGATCATCTCTTATGATTTTCAATGCAACATAATCATTCTTTTCGAAGAAATCTATTTGAGCTTTAAGCTCTTCTTTGCATAAACTTTCAATTAAAAAATTCGGCTTCTGTTTTGCAATTAAATTAATTCCACTTTCGAGCACGCTCATCTCATTGCCTTCAACGTCTATTTTGATCATCGAAACATTATCATCTTGAAATTTATCTAATTCAATTGCAGAAACTTTAGAAACAAATTCTGAGTCATTAATATCATTCTCAACAGATATGAATGCCTCATTATATTTAGGTTTACCTTTTTTTATTGGAGCATGCAAATATAAGCTTTCTTTAATATTAGTTACGGCATGATTTAATATTTCACAATTTTTTGGCATCTTTTTTAAATATCTATTAAATCGAAGGTTGGGTTCAATACAGTAAACTTTTTTTGAATATTTAGACATTTCAAGAGAATAGTTTCCTTTGTTAGCCCCCACATCTACTGAAATGCCATCGGAATTACATAAAAATCTAACAAATAAAAGTTCGATTTCACCTTTTTCTAGAGAGTTTCTTTTTTTCTTAGAAAGTCTTATGTGCGACAATAATGACATGATATTCAAAATTATAAATCATCATATGATTTTTATGACAAAAATTTAAGTTTTTCTAATGTCATATAAATATACAGATCTTCTTGACGAGGTGCACACAATCGCCTTAATTGGTGCTAGCTCTAATCCGAAAAAAGATAGCTATAAGGTAATGAAGTTTTTATTAGACTACGGATATGATGTGTATCCTATTAATCCTAAAAATAGAGGTAAAAAAATATTGAATAGAGAATGTTTTGCAAGCTTGGATGATTTAGAAATTAAAATTGATATGATTGATGTCTTTAGACCAAGTACTTTCGTATATGATATTACTAAAAAAAGTATCAAAAAAAGACCTAAAATTATATGGACTCAGCTGGGTATAATTTGTCAAAAATCATTTGATTTAGCAAAAAAAAATGGAGTAATTTTTGTAATGGATAAATGTCCTAAACTAGAATTAGAATGTAGAGATAATACTAAAAAAGAACAATATGGAAGCTAATTTAATTTTAAAGAATTTATATGAAAATGGTGTTATGCGATTAACACTGAATGATCCAAAAACTGGAAACTCTTTGTCGGAAAAAATGATAACAGAACTTTCAGATAGCTTTATTGAGATAGAAAAGAATATGAATATTAGAGTAGTAATAGTTTCTGCCATCGGTGACATATTTTGCTCGGGGCACAATCTTAAGGAAATAACAAATGCACGAGCTCAAGAGGACAAGGGAAGAAATTATTTTTTAGACTTATTTAATAACTGTTCAAAATTAATGCAATCAATTGTTAATTCTCCAAAGCCTGTCATTGCTGAAGTAAATGGAATTGCAACTGCTGCAGGCTGCCAGCTTGTTGCAAGCTGTGATTTAGCAATTGCATCTGATGAATCAAATTTTGCTACACCAGGCGTTAACTTAGGTTTATTTTGTTCAACTCCAATGGTTGCTTTATCAAGGAATGTTAATAAAAAAAATGCAATGAAGATGCTATTGACAGGAGATATGATAGATTCTGCAGAGGCAAAAAGAATCTCATTAATAAATGATCATGTGCCTAGTGACAAACTTTCTATAGAGGTAATGGAATTAGCAAATAAAATTGCAAGTAAATCTATGCAAACATTAAAAATTGGCAAGTCAGCATTTTATAAACAAGCTGAACTTAGCTTATATGAGGCTTACAAATATACATCAGAAATTATGGCTGAAAACACAATGACAAAAGATGCAAAAGAGGGCATTTCGTCTTTTTTAGAAAAACGAAATCCAAATTGGGAGTAGAAGTTTGACAGACGATAGACTAGGATTAAAAAAATACATAAGAACTGTAAAGAATTTTCCAATTGATGGAATAGTATTTAGGGATATTACAAGCTTAATTGAAACACCAAAGGCTTTTGTAAAAACATGTGATGAACTTACAAGGCTTACAAAAAATTTTGGTGCTAATGCAGTTGCTAGTATTGAAAGCAGAGGATTTATTTTTGCTGGAACTATAGCGCGAGACCTATCTTTGCCTTTTGTTTTAGCTCGAAAGCCAGGAAAACTTCCTAATAAAACCTTCAAAAAAAGCTTCGATTTAGAATATGGAAGTACATCTATAGAAATACAACAAAATACAAACCTAACTGAAGATCAAAAGGTTGTTATTGTTGATGATCTCGTGGCAACAGGCGGAACTGCAATTGCGTGCGCTGAGCTTCTAACAGAAAATTTTAATATTTTAGAATCAAATATTTTAATTCTTACGATTATAGATTTACCTGAATTAGGTGGAAGTAGTTTGATTAAAGAAAAGGGCTTTAAAATAGAAACTATAGTAGATTATTAATTTCTTCTGGTAATCTTTCTCCATACCTTTATCGCGCTATTGAAATTTAAGAACGGGCGAACAAGCTTATATACCTTTCCAGGTATCACATCAGTTTTTCCTTTAACTGATGCTTTTTCAGTTTCTATCACAACCTGCTTAGCACTAACCCACATCCACCAAGGTACTTTATCTTTTAGATGATTAAGTCCTGCTCTTTCATGAGCTTTGGTTTTAACATAACCAGGTAGACTAACTGTAACAGAAATATTTTTATCTTGAAGCTCAGTTGAAATAGATCTTCCGTATGCATACACGCCTGATTTTATCGATGAATATAACGATGATTTTGGCATTGCAGTCGTTGCTCCAATGCTTGATATTATTACAATTCTTCCACTTCTTTTTTCTATCATCTTGGGCATGAATCCCTCAATTAAGTCAATAACACCACCACACATTAAATAATAATAATAATCTTTTTCTAATTGTTTAACTTCACCAATAGCTCCATTAATTGCAATCCCAGCGTTTGCAACCAAAAGATCAGGAGTTTCAAAGCTATTTATTATTGAATTTATTGATTCTCTTTTTCCCAGATCAAATGTATGAAATCTAGCTTTCTCATATTGTAACTTTTGCTTTGATTTTAGTGATCTATCCTTATCTTGCGAAACCAAATCAAGACTCCAGTCTTTTTCAGATAGATACTTTGCATATTCAAATCCTATGCCAGAAGAAGATCCTGTGATTAGTGCCCTATATGCCATTAGGTAATCTTATATCAATAAATTTTTTCATCAATTTTTTTACGTAACTCCAACCAATATTCTCTGATATGATTTATTTATGGAAGATTTATTCGGAAGGATAATGTTAGATATTGAGGGAACATCATTAACAAATGATGACAAATCTATTTTATCTAATAGTCAGGTAGGTGGAATAATATTTTTTTCAAGAAACTTTGAATCATATGATCAGATCAAAGGACTTATATCTGAAATAAAAAGTATCAAAGAAAATATTATTTTTGCTGTTGATCAAGAGGGCGGAAAAGTCCAAAGATTTAAAAATGACTTCACACCAATGCCTTCGTTGCAAGATTTATCTAAATATTCAGATGCTAACAAAATAGACATGTGTAAAGAGGTTGCTTGGCTAAATTCATCTGAGCTTTTAGCTGTTGGTATTGATGTTAATTTCGCTCCAGTTTTGGATTTAGATGACAGTTCATCTAGTATTATTGGAAACAGAGCATTTTCATCTACAAGCGAAGAGGTTATAAAATTTGCTTCCTCATATATAGATGGGATGCATGAAGCTGGAATGTGTTCTACTGCCAAACATTTTCCTGGACATGGAGGAGTAATAGAAGATAGTCACATATCACTTCCAGAAGATATAAGGTCTATAGATGATTTATTTGGCTCAGACCTAAAACCATATTTAGAATTGGTTAATAAAATTGATGCTGTAATGTGCGCCCATGTCCTTTTTTCTAATATTGATAAATTCATACCAAGCTATTCAAGTTTATGGATTAATGAAATATTAAAGAATCAAATTGGATTTGATGGGATTGTATTTAGCGATGATTTGACAATGGTTGGCGCTGGTAATGATGATTTTTATGAAAAAGCATATAACTCAGTTTTGGCTGGATGTGATATGGCACTCATTTGTAACAATAGAGAGGGAGCTATAAATGCAATAAATCATTTCGAAGAAAAGAATGTAGAGCAATCTAATAAAATTTTCCGTATGAAAAAAACAAAACAAATAGACTGGAATCATCTAGCTATGTCGGAAAGAGCTTTATCAATTAAAAAACATATAAAAAATATAAGGAGTTGATATGAGAAGAATAGTAACTGGACATAATGAAAAGGGAAAATCAATTATTTCATTAGATGGCCCACCCGCAAGATCAATTGGCGAAGATGTTGGAGGCTTATTTGAATTATGGAACACAGACGGTAAAGATATTATTTCTACAGATAATAATGATAGAGCCGATGAAGAGATTATCTTATCTCCTCCAGCTGGAGGAACAAAATTTAGGTATTTTCAAATAAATCCATTACCTGAAGGCGTACCGGATGAAGTAATGCAGGACATGGCAGCCCAGGCATTTGAAAATGTTGGCGCTGCCCATCATAGGATAGATACTACAAAACATCCTGCGATGCATAAAACAGAGACGATTGATTACATTATTCTTTTAAAAGGTGACGTCACTTTAATACTAGACGAAGAAGAGGTAGACTTAAAACCATTCGATGTTGTGGTTCAAAGAGGAACAAACCATGCTTGGGTTAACAATGGTAATGAGCCTGCTTTATTAATTGCTGTCTTAGTTGATAG
>TARA_B100001057_G_scaffold221438_1_pt1 | contig 13545 bp, 8 predicted proteins | sample TARA_B100001057 | Tara Oceans TARA_B100001057 (sample SAMEA2621839) | marine metagenome | biome: marine biome (ENVO:00000447); feature: surface water layer (ENVO:00002042); material: "saline water (ENVO:00002010), including plankton (ENVO:xxxxxxxx)" | depth 5 m
TAACATCGGGGTGCTTCGATACAATGATTGCCCACTACCTAATCAATCCTGAATCCAAACAAAGTATGGATTTCTTGGCGGAACAATATCTGAACTATAAATGTGTCTCTATTGAATCTCTAATTGGGAAAAAAGGGAAAAACCAAAAAAACATGAAGGACATCCCGGATGAACAGGTATGTGACTATGCTTCTGAAGATGCTGACATTACGCTGCGGCTAAAAAAAATTTTTGAAGCTGAAATAGAAAAGCCACACCTCAAATCGCTATTTGAAGATGTCGAAATGCCTTTAATGTATGTTTTAAAAAACATGGAAATCGAAGGTATAAATATAGATGTGGAGGCATTGAAAAGGTTTGGAGAGGAGCTGAATAATGATCTGGTTCGGCTCAAATCAGAAATTATTGACGCAGCGGGTGAAGACTTCAACCTCGACTCACCTCGACAACTCGGAACAATCCTCTTTGAAAAAATGCAAATTTCAAGTAAAGCAAAAAAAACGAAAACAGGTCAGTATGCCACCTCGGAAGATGTTTTACAAAAACACGAAAAAGACCATCCCATTGTAGGAAATATTTTGAATTACAGACAGCTCAAGAAACTCAAAAGCACATATGTTGATCCGCTGCCTGAACTATGTGATCCAGTCGATGGTAGAATTCATACTAGTTTTATGCAAACCGTTACGGCAACAGGAAGATTGAGCTCAAACAACCCAAACCTTCAGAATATTCCAATACGAACAGCAAAAGGACGGGAAATTAGAAAGTCCTTTGTACCTAGAGACGAAAAGCACCAGCTTTTGGCGGTTGACTACTCTCAGATAGAATTACGCATAATTGCTGCACTTAGCGAGGACAAATCTATGATTGAAGCCTTTCAAAAAGGTGTCGATATTCATACTGCAACGGCAGCTAAAATATTCAAAACACCCGTTTCTGAAATCACTCGAGATCAAAGGTACCAGGCAAAAGCTGTAAATTTTGGAATCATTTATGGACAGTCCGCATTTGGACTTGCACAAAATTTGAATATTAGCAGAAAAGAGGCAAAAATCATTATTGATAGCTATTTCGAAGAATATCCAACCATTAAAAAACATATGGAAAATGTAGTTGCTTCGGCACGAGAGAAAGGCTACGTAAAAACTGTACTAGACCGAAGAAGATATCTCCCAGATATAAATAGTTCAAATGCCATTGTTCGGGGATATGCTGAGAGAAATGCCATAAATGCCCCGATTCAGGGTTCTGCCGCTGATGTCATAAAGCTTGCAATGGTTGCTGTTCAAAAAGAAATGGTCAAAAGAAAATTACACTCAAAAATGATTCTTCAAGTACACGACGAATTGGTTTTTGATGTCCATTCCGATGAGCAGGAAATTCTAGAAAAACTAGTCAAAGAAAGGATGGAGAGTGCCTTGAAATTAAGCGTCCCCTTGGAGGTTGAATATAAGATTGCTGGGAATTGGTTAGATGCCCATTGATAATATTTGTTAATCCAAACTCTACATGCGAAAATGACTCTTGAATAGTTGTATCTTTGTGTCTCAAATTTTTTAAAAATGGACATTTGGATTAAAGCTGCCCAGCTATTTTTATCTCTCGCAATTTTGGTTACCCTGCATGAATTGGGTCATTTTATTCCGGCGAAGCTTTTTAAAACACGCATTGAGAAATTTTATCTTTTTTTTAATCCTTGGTTTTCGCTATTTCGCTACAAGCGCGTAAAGGGCAAAAAGAAATACGTGTGGTTCACTAAAGAATCTCCTGAAGCATGGAAAGATGATGAAAGTACGACTGAGTGGGGGCTTGGGTGGCTTCCTTTGGGTGGCTACGTAAAAATTGCGGGTATGATTGATGAGTCCATGGATAAAGAGCAACTAGAAAAGCCAGCTGAGCCATGGGAATTTCGTTCAAAACCAGCTTGGCAAAGGTTGATTATCATGATTGGTGGTGTAACAGTGAATTTACTACTAGGATTCTTTATATATACTATGGTAATTTTTGCTTGGGGGAGAGTGCAAATCAACCCACAAAAAATGGATCATGGCGTAAGCGTCCATCCATACATAACTGAGAAATATGGCCTCGAATCAGGTGACCAGATTATTGAAGTAGATGGAAAAACCATAACAAATTTAGATGAGCTGAATAAAATCATTATGCTTCGAGACCTGACGAGCATAAAGGTAAAGCATAGCGATAACGGGCTTGAGTCCATCGACATTCCTGAGAACATTGGACTTGAATTGTTTCAAAATAATGCCTTTCCTGCATTTGGTATGCGAACCTCATCTTCTTATGTTGAAGAAGTTCAGCCAGGGTCTAATGCAGAGAGTGCAGGCCTTTTGTCAAAAGATCAGATTATAAAAATTGACGAAAAAAGCATTACATACTTTGATGATATTCAAGAGGCATTGTACACAAAAAAAGACCAAAATGTTCGCCTAACTGTTCTTAGGCCAACCAGCGAAGCAGTAAGCGATACCATTATACTTGATGCCAAGGTCAATGAGTTTGGAACTATTGGGTTTTCGGTTGGAATTTCAGCAGTGGAAGATTCTAGCGCTGTTGAAACGGTCTCTTATTCATTTTTAAATAGTATTACCGAAGGCACACAATACGGCCTTAATACCCTTGGAGATTACGTGAGTCAGTTCAAGTTTATTTTTACAAAAAAAGGGGCAGGATCCATTGGCGGATTTGCAACTATCGGAAACCTTTTTCCTCCCGTTTGGGATTGGCAAGCGTTTTGGATGCAAACGGCACTGCTCTCAATCATTCTTGCGTTTATGAATATTTTACCTATCCCCGCATTAGATGGAGGGCATGTAATCTTTTTAATTTACGAAATGATTACAGGAAGAGAAGCTCCGCAAAGGGTCCTAGAAATTGCGCAGTATATTGGGATTTTCCTCCTACTCGGTCTAATGATCTATGCGAATGGAAATGATTTAATTCGATGGATCAATGGAGGCTTTTAAAGGTATGTCACAATTGAATTCAAATGATTTTTGTTTCTTTATAAAAAAAATTAAATGAACTTTACGCGTCCAAGCATTGCTTTCTTTTTTGCCATTTGCACGCTATCTGCACTCTCCTCGTGCAGTGGAATCTCTGCCTGTGATTGTAGGTCAAACGATCTGAAGGGTGAAGCCGCAAGTACAGAAATGAAAAAAAAATGCAAGGATACTGAAAATAATATGTCTGCTGAGCAAAAAGCAGAATTCATCGCAAGCTATAAGAACTGTAAATAGACTGACTTATATCATGTCCAATTACAGACAGGATCCTTTTGAGGTCTTTCCTAAGCTTTTGGCGAACATTAAAATACATTCGTATGCAAGACTTTCAAAATTATATTCTCGGCGCCTGGGGAAAAGGCGAAGGAACAGAAACGAAACTTTACAATGCCATAAACGGAGACCTACTCGGAGAAGTTTCCAGTGCAGGTATTGATTATGAAGCCGTACTCAAATATGGCCGGAATGTAGGTGGTCCTGCGCTCAGAAAAATGACCTTTCAGGAGCGTGGACGAATGCTAAAAGCATTGGCTTTTTATTTATTGGAAAAAAAAGCAAAATACTACAAAGTAAGTGCATGGACAGGGGCTACTAAAGTAGATTCTTGGATTGATATCGAAGGTGGCATAGGGAACTTATTTGCCAATGCCTCCCTAAGAAAACAATTTCCGGATTTACCTTATTATATTGACGGTGTTGCTGCTCCTCTTTCCAAAGGAGGAAGCTTTATTGGCCATCATATTATGGTTCCGAAAGAAGGTGTTGCCATTCACATCAATGCCTTTAACTTCCCCATATGGGGTATGCTCGAAAAAATAGCCGTAAACCTGATGGCTGGGGTTCCTGCGATTGTAAAACCATCGGAATATACTTGTTACTTAACCGAAGTTATGGTCAAGGACATCATCGCCTCTAAAATATTACCTGAAGGATCGTTACAGCTTGTATGCGGATTGGGTCGAGGAATTATTGATCATGTTGATTCGAGAGATACCGTGACATTCACCGGAAGCGCCGCGACAGGGAAAATACTAAAAGGGCTTCCACATATCACAGACAGAAGTGTTTCTTTCAACCTCGAGGCTGATTCATTAAACGCATCCATTCTCGGTGAGCGTGCCACGCCTGATACAGAGGAATTTAATCTATTCGTTAAAGAATGTGTCAAAGAAATCACCATTAAAGCTGGTCAAAAATGTACCGCGGTAAGAAGAATTATTGTCCCTGAAAAGCTTTTAGATGATGTGCAAACTGCCATCAGCTCCAAACTTGAAAAAACAAAAATAGGAGACCCTTCAATAGAAGGAGTACGTATGGGGGCCTTGGCTACAAAATTACAAGTAGAACGCGTCAAAGAAAGTGTCCTTGCACTTGAGAAATCGCAAAAAATTGTTTCAGGTGATTTAGAAAACTTCGATGTTGAAGGAGCTGACCAAAAGTTAGGAGCATTCTTCTCACCAATTCTTTTTAGAAATGAAAATCCGTTTAATAAAATAGATTGTCATGATATCGAAGCTTTTGGCCCTGTATCCACAATCATGCCCTATAAAGATTTGGGAGAAGCTATTGAGCTTGCCAAGATGGGAAAGGGGTCTTTGGTTTCGTCCATTGTTACTCCCAATAACCAAGAGGCAAAAGAATATGTCGTAGGCGCAGCCAGCATGCATGGAAGAATTTTAGTGCTCAATAAAGAGTGTGCCCAGGAAAGTACCGGTCACGGATCTCCGATGCCTTTACTAACCCATGGAGGGCCTGGTCGAGCAGGAGGCGGAGAAGAAATGGGAGGTAAAAGAGGTGTGCTTCACTATCTTCAAAGAACCGCAATACAAGGACATCCAACGACGATTACGGCAATAACAGAACAATTTCAAATCGGAGCAGAAATGCCTGAGGCGAATCCACATGTATTCAGAAAACACTTTGAAGAATTGGTCGTAGGAGAAACCGTTTTTACGCACAAACATACTGTAACTGACGCTGACATTGTAAATTTCGCAAATGTTTCAGGTGATAACTTTTATGCACACATGGATGCCACATCTTTGGACGGAACAATTTTTGAACAACGCGTTGCCCATGGTTATTTTATCTTATCAAAAGCTGCAGGATTATTTGTTGACCCTAAAAAAGGACCAGTTCTGCTCAATTACGGTCTTGATGACGCCCGGTTTATTAAACCTGTTTATCCAGGAGCGACCATCGGTGTTCGTTTTACCGTAAAAGAAAAAATGGATCAAGAGAAACGAAGTGAGGATGACATCGCAAAAGGCATTGTTCGTTTTCTTGTAGACGTTTATGACGAAACAGGGGAAACTGTTGCTTTAGCAACTATTTTGACTATGGTAAAGAAAATAGACCAAAGTCAATAAATCAATACAAGAAGTTGTTGTAAGGATAACGTACTTTAAATATCTCCTTGACCTCTTTGTATAAGATATCCCTAAGCTCGTCCATGTTTTCCTTTTTCTGAGCAGATATGAAAATCGCCTTTTGTGGCCCCAACTTGGCCATCCAAGATTTTTTTAATGCCTCAAGTGAAGACAATCCCTCTGGATGCTCCAGCTCGTTAACTGGTGGAAAATAAGCATCTATTTTATTGAAAACCACAATTGTTGGTTTTGATGATTTATCAATCTCAGAGAGGGTTTCATTTACAACGCGAAAATGATCTTCAAAGTTCGAATGAGAAATATCCAATACGTGAATCAGTAAATCTGCCTCTCTTACCTCATCTAGTGTAGATTTAAAAGACTCCATAAGCTGTTGAGGAAGCTTACGAATAAACCCAACTGTATCCGTTAAAAGAAGGGGTAAATTGCCTAAAACGACCTTTCGAACGGTCGTATCGAGTGTCGCAAACAACTTATTTTCGGCAAAGACTTTGGACTTTGAAAGCACATTCATTAAGGTACTCTTACCTACATTCGTATATCCTACTAGGGCGACACGGACAAGCTGACCACGATTTCCTCTTTGCACACGTTTTTGCTTGTCAATTGATTTTAATCGCTCCTTCATGAGGGAAATCCGTTGTCCAATGATTCGCCTATCTGTTTCAATTTGAGATTCACCTGGTCCGCGCATTCCTATTCCACCCTTCTGTCTTTCGAGGTGCGTCCATAGCCCCGTCAATCTTGGTAGCATGTATTGAAGCTGTGCTAATTCAACCTGTGTTTTTGCATGATAAGTCATTGCACGGCTGGCAAATATGTCAAGAATTAAAATCGTTCGGTCCAAAATTTTACACCCTAATATCTTTTCAATATTTCGTAGCTGTGATGGAGACAATTCATCATCAAAAATGACCAAGCTGATTTCTTTTGACTTAACATAATCTCGGATTTCTTCAATTTTGCCACTCCCCACATAGGTTTTGGGGTTTGGAACGGGAAGATTCTGCAAAACCATTCTTTCTGTTTTAGCGCCTGCCGTTTCCGCCAAAAAACGTAGCTCTTCAAGGTGCTCAAGCGCTTCTTCCTCTGATATTCGAGAGTGCGCAACTCCAACAAGCAGGCAGAACTCTTGTTCTTCTTTCATTATTTGTTTTGATTTACCCATTAATTTTTAAACCATTGGAGCTACCAAAAACATTTTTGCTAAAAAAATCAAACGTTATTCTCTCTGGCTTTTCTTGCTGCTCTAAAGCTTTGTATAAATGCAACCATTGATACCGCGGCACCAATCATCATTACAACAATTCTAAAAATAGCTTGACTATCATCTCTTTTCATTGCTGCTTTTAAGGGCATAAACAGAGCAATCAAAACAACAAGTGTCAAAAGAACAGCGATGTGTGCAATTACTTTATTTTCCGCTTTCACTCCTTTATAAAGTGCTAAAATTACAAGTCCAAATATTAATGGGATCAACGCGGTGAATGATGGAGTATCGGATGCGAAATAGCCCCAAGCACTCATAGAGATGAGTATCAATGAACTAATTGCGGAAGTGGTATGTGCTTTCATAATGGTATTTTTTTTAAAATTATAAAGATGATTCCGAATTCTGTTGTATCTGTGCGACTTTCTTAATAAAAGATTTGTGTCACAATAATCATTTCTAATCGTTCAACTTTAGTACCGCTAAAAACGCTTCTTGCGGAACCTCAACTTTGCCTACTTGACGCATTCGCTTTTTCCCCGCTTTCTGCTTTTCTAAAAGTTTTCTCTTACGTGTAATGTCGCCACCATAACATTTCGCCGTTACGTCTTTTCTTAAGGCTTTGATGGTTTCTCTAGCAATTACTTTTGCACCTATTGCCGCTTGTACAGGAATTTCAAACTGCTGTCGAGGGATTAGTTCTTTCAGCTTCAAACAAATTCTTTTTCCTAAATCAAAAGCATTACTCCTGTGAACAAGCGCAGACAGAGCATCAACCTGCTCGCCATTAAGTAGCAAGTCCATTTTGATTAAATCTGATGCCTTATAGCCTGTTGGATGATAGTCAAAAGAAGCATAGCCTCTTGATACTGATTTTAGTCGGTCATAAAAATCAAAAACGATTTCCGCCAAAGGCATTTCAAAGGTGATTTCCACTCTATCCTGAGTGAGATATACTTGGTTTTGCAGCTCTCCTCTCTTCTCAATACACAGTGTCATAATCGCACCGACATATTCTGTTTTCGTAATCACCTGGGCCCTAATATAGGGCTCTTCAATTTTATCCATACCAGAAGGGTCAGGAAGCTCCGAAGGATTGTTTACAATAAATACCTCATCTGGGGTTTTCTTCATATATGACTTATAGGATACGTTGGGCACCGTTGTAATCACAGTCATGTTAAATTCTCGCTCAAGGCGCTCCTGAATAATCTCCATGTGAAGCATTCCCAAAAACCCACAACGAAAACCAAAGCCTAAGGCCGCTGAAGACTCAGGTTCAAAAACCAATGATGAATCATTTAGCTGGAGCTTTTCCATGGAGTATCTTAATTCTTCATAATCTTCTGAGTCTACTGGATAGATGCCTGCAAACACCATAGGTTTCACATCTTCAAAACCTTTTAGATCCTCTTGACAAGGATTCTCAGATGATGTAATAGTGTCACCAACCTTAACCTCATTGGCTTGCTTTATTCCAGAAATGATATAACCCACATCACCAGTTCTGAGCTCTTTTTTAGGGTCTAACCCCATTTTTAGCACACCAATTTCATCGGCGTTGTAATCTCTCTTTGTATTAAAAAAACGAATTCTTTGTCCTTTTCTTATTACACCATTTTTCACCCGGAAATAGGCAATAATTCCTCTAAAAGGATTAAATACGGAATCAAAAATCATCGCTTGTAAAGGAGCCTCCTCATTGCCTTGAGGAGCAGGAACTGAATTCACGACAGCTGCTAGTATCTCTTCAACTCCAAGCCCAGTTTTCCCAGATGCTTGAATTATTTCTTCATATTCGCAACCGATAAGCTCAACTATTTGGTCAGAAACCTCCTCGGGCATGGCACCTGGCAAATCCATTTTGTTGAGAATGGGAATGATCTGTAAGTCATGCTCAAGTGCTAAATATAAATTAGAGATGGTTTGTGCTTCAATTCCTTGAGAGGCATCCACAATCAATAAAGCACCCTCGCAAGCAGCGATAGACCGGGAAACCTCATAGGAAAAATCTACGTGTCCAGGGGTATCAATTAAATTTAAAATATAATCCGTCTCATCATGCCGATAACTCATCTGAATGGCGTGACTTTTTATTGTAATCCCCCTTTCTCGCTCCAATTCCATGTCATCTAAAGCTTGGTTTTGCATCTCGCGGTCGGAGATTGTACCGGTCGCTTGTAAAAGACGATCGGCAAGTGTGCTTTTCCCATGATCAATATGGGCAATGATACAAAAATTTCGAATGTGTTTCATGGACTATCAAAATTACACTTAAAATCTGAATTTGTTCTCGTTTTAAGCGCTATTTATTATATGGTTATTACTTGTAAAATCTAGAAAAAGCAACCTCTTTATGTAGCGCTATTCCTTCGGTCATATATTGAGCCATTTCCAACGAAAGTAATGGGGCAAGCATATATCCCTTCGTTCCTAAGCCATTGAAAATAAAAAGCCCTCTGTGTTCAGGATGTTCGCCCATAACGGGCCGGCGATCTGCAACGGTCGGGCGCATACCTACAGTTTGCCCATGTACTTCATAACTTGCCTCGGTAATGGTTTGAAAAACCTCTTCAAGTTTTTCTCGTGCCTGAGCAGTAATATTCAGACTGGGTTCATTCCACTCATAGGTAGCTCCCAACATGAATTTTTCCTCTCCCACAGGTAAAATAAATCCCTTTCGATTCCATAATTCATGCTGTGAAAGCTCACTACTTTCAATATGAAGTATTTGGCCTCTATTGTGCTGTATATTTGCCTGATTGAAATAAGGAATCTTATCATTATCTGATCCACAACAAAAGACAATGGAGTCATATATTGAACCGTCATAGCTCAATTCCTCTAAAATAAATTTAGCAGGCTCAAACTGACCATACTGCAAAACCTTCTGCTCTTTCAGAAAAAGATGCATTTTTTCCATGAAGCGCTTTGAACGAATCCAAAAGGCCTTTTTCACAATCCCTGAACCAAATTCATTTTTTGCCAATGGAACTTTTTCATCAAAATCATCATGTAAAGTCAAGTATTTTTGATACTCCACCTCGTGCTGTTTCTTTTCCCAATAGCCTCTTTCTTGTTCGGACGAAAAGAACCTACGAATCCTGAGCGTATCATAAAATTTAGCTTTTAACGTATCCTCCAATTCTAAATAAAAATCACGGGCATATGGTAGCATTTCATCTACACGCCAAGATAAATTCATGCGGCGAAAAACCATGGGATTTACCATGCCGGATGCAACCGCAGAAGAATGATTTTTGCCTCGGTCTAAGAGCGTGACTCCAACCCCTCGTTTCATCAATTGAATTGCCAATGAAGACCCTGCGATCCCACCTCCTATAATTAGTGTATTTTTCAATTTTTATTAGCTGATTATTAGCGCTGAATTGCCCAAGAAGAAACCCCGAAACTCATAAATCCCATCATTAAGTCTGACCCGAGCCGAGGCAGTACTTTCAAATAACCAAGTTTTATGTGATTTTCATTGGTAATGAATTTAAATGGAATCCAAGAGGTTTTTTGATTTGGGATGATGCCTCTTTCATATTCATCCATTACTATCTCATCGTACGAATAACCGTTCCAATTAGAAGTACTGTAACGAGTGGTGTATCGATAGTGCGATCTTACGATTTGTGCGTTCGGAGTAGAGGATGAGCTGGTAAAAGTCCATCTAGGATCGTCCGCCGTTAATATATTTGAACTATCCATATTTGATACATATGAATTTTCCTCAATCGATGAGAATACAGAACCAATAACTTGGTTAGATGAAACTGAGCTGAGATTTGTGATATGAAAATCATTGGTATCTATATTCTGATAAGTAAATGTGCTATCTGTTGTAGAGTCTGAAAGAATGAAAACATTTGAATGAAGTGTAGATATACTGAGTTTTGAAGAAAGCAAAGAAACATCATGATTCATATCATCGGATACCCAATATTGCTCTGACTGTCCAAAAATGCTTAAATCATTAACTCCATCACAGTTTAAATCAATGTTCAAGCTATCTAGTTCTTCATCAATATTCATTACAAATAAATCACAGTTATTTGCATCCCCTAAATCTAATTCTGAATAAGATGTATTGATCGTTTCGTAAGGACAATTCGAGCTGTATTCACAGCTGCCATTATCTTTTACCGCTTCTGCATTGTAATTAATTGCGCAGGGGTCAGTACAACCACGTTTTTTACAAGATATAATCATGAAGCTGAGGATGAAGAAACAAAGAGATAAATTTAAAATGCGGTATTTCATGGTAGGTTAACAGTTTAAACAAAAATAATGTTTCTACGGATATTTAAACTATTATTTATCTGCATGGGGCATCAATTCCTGCTGGCAATTGAAAGACTGAGAATAGTAATTTGTAAGTTTTTATTTTTTTTTCTTAGCGCCTTGCAAATTGACCCCGCAGTAGCTCCTGTAGTAATTACATCATCAACCAAAGCAATAGAGGTATATTCTTTGACCTCCTCAGCAACAGAGAAGGTACCCGCTGTATTTTCAATACGGTCTTCTTTTGAAACCTTGGTTTGACTTTTGGTATTCCTCGTTTTCGATAATAGATGAGATTTCACTTGAATACCAGTAAGTGATGAGATCCCTTTTGCCAAAAGCTCGCTTTGATTATAGCCACGGTCAAATCGCTTTCGATGGTGAATAGGCACCGGGATTAATGCATCAATTGTATGACTTGCCAATTTATTTCGGGCTTCCTCGCCTATAAGGCGCCCAAAATACAATCCGATTTCACGATTATTTTTATACTTCAATTCATGCAATATTGTCTGAACAGCACCACCTTTCTCAAATCTATACAGAATAACTGAGCAAGATAGATGAGGGTCATTTAAAGATTGTTGAAGTAAATGATGTGTCTCCTTTTCCCTCCATTTTACCAATTCAATTCTAGACAAACAAGCATAGCACAAAAACGGATGATTGTGGTGAAGTGCCCTTTTACAATGAAGGCATAAGTCTGGATAAATCAAATGTACCAAACCAGCACGAAAAGAATTGAAATACCCCAATAAATTTACAACGTTAAACATATAACCTTTTGACTTTTTGGGCTACGATCCTGCGAAAACAGCAATTTATTTTTATTTAATACATCGGGTGGTCATCCATATTTAAATAGCTTAAGTATTGCAAAAAAAACAATGCAAATTACCAAAACCATCGAGAAAAGTTTTTACGGCATGCATCAAAAAGATGTGGATATCTTTCGGTTTCATGTTCATAATTACCGAAAGGGTTATCAATCTTCGGATGTAGACATAAGGTGTTGAAAACAATAATTTATTGTTCATTTCTTTAATTTGATTCTGTAAGATTTTTAACAACTTTTGTACGCCTCGGTTGCCCACAATTATTGACTTAAAAAAGAGCCAAATTCTAAAAAAGCTTGATACTTAATACACAAAGTACTCTAACTTTTCATGGTTCTAAAAGGGCTTTAGCTGAGCGCAGAGAATTTAAAAACTAAGAAAAGAGAAATACAGATGTACGTAGTAAAAAGAGATGGAAGTAAGGAAGCTATAAAGTTTGATAAGATTACAGCGCGTATAGTTAAAATGTGCTACGGTCTTGACCATTTGGTTTCTCCCGAGGCAGTAACGATGAAAGTTATTGAATCAATTTTTGACGGTATCACCACAACAGGATTAGACAAACTTGCCGCAGAAGTGGCAATAACCAAAACAATAGAACACCCTGATTATGCGCTACTAGCATCACGAATTGCCGTTTCCAACCTCCACAAAGAAACCAAAAATAACTTTTCTGAGGTCATGAATGATTTATACAATTATATTGACCCTTTAACAGGCGAAAATGCTGCGCTTTTATCTGATGAGGTATATTCAATTGTAATGGGGAATCAAGAGCTATTTGATTCAAGTATAGTATATGACCGAGACTTTAAATATGATTATTTCGGTTTTAAAACCTTAACGCGTTCATACCTCATGAAACTCGATAGCCGAATTGTAGAGAGACCGCAGCAAATGCTGATGCGCGTGTCAATAGGAATACATAAAAACGATATTAATGCTGTACTGAAAACATACAACCTGATGTCAGAGGGTTGGTTTACACATGCATCTCCCACATTATTTAATGCAGGTACAGCAAAACCACAATTGTCCTCAGGTTTTTTGATGACCAACAAAGAAGATAGTATAACCGGCATTTATGACACACTAAAATCCTGTGCTCAAATCTCACAGCTCGCAGGAGGTATTGGACTTGCCATCCACGAGGTACGGGCAAAAGGGTCATACATCAAAGGTTCAAACGGAGTATCAAACGGGATTGTCCCCATGCTCAAAGTTTTTAATAATACAGCGAAGTATGTCGATCAAGGAGGTGGAAAAAGGAAGGGTTCTTTTGCCATTTATTTAGAACCTTGGCATGCTGATGTATTTGACTTTCTTGATTTAAAAAAGAATCATGGAAAAGAAGAGCAGCGGGCAAGAGACCTTTCTTATGCCTTGTGGATTCCTGATCTATTTATGAAACGTGTTCAAGAAAATGGGAATTGGACTTTAATGTGTCCCTATGAATGTCCAGGGCTTTCAGATGTTCACAGTGAATCATTCGAAGTGCTTTATACAAAATATGAAAAAGCAGGAAAAGGGAAAGAAACCATAAAAGCTCAAGACCTTTGGTTTAAAATATTAGAAACACAAATTGAAACAGGGATGCCCTACATGTTGTATAAAGATGCAGCAAATAACAAATCCAACCAACAAAATTTGGGCGTTGTAAAAACATCAAATTTATGTGCTGAAATTGTCGCGTATAGTTCACCAGATGAGGTAGCGGCGTGCCCACTTGCCTCTCTTTCCCTACCTAAATTCATCAACGAACAAAAGAACTTTAATTTTGATGAACTCTTTCAGGT
>TARA_B100001057_G_scaffold499355_1_pt1 | contig 13543 bp, 9 predicted proteins | sample TARA_B100001057 | Tara Oceans TARA_B100001057 (sample SAMEA2621839) | marine metagenome | biome: marine biome (ENVO:00000447); feature: surface water layer (ENVO:00002042); material: "saline water (ENVO:00002010), including plankton (ENVO:xxxxxxxx)" | depth 5 m
AAGTAATTTTTTATATATAAGTAAATGACAAAAACATTAAAGGTAGTTTCGGACTTTGAACCAGCCGGATCGCAACCAGAAGCTATTAATAATTTAGTTGCAGGTTTGCAAGATGGTTTACTGCATCAAACTCTTTTAGGTGTTACCGGTTCTGGAAAAACATACACAATGGCAAAGGTTATTGAGCAAACGCAAAGACCAGCAATTGTAATGGCGCACAATAAAACTCTTGCAGCACAATTATATGGAGAGTTTAGAGATTTCTTCCCCAACAACTCAGTTGAATATTTTGTTTCTTATTATGATTATTATCAACCTGAAGCATATGTTCCAACTTCAGATACTTATATTGCTAAAGATGCATCAATAAATGAGCATATTGAGCAGATGCGATTATCGGCAACCAAAGCTTTGATACAACGTAAAGATACTATTGTAGTTGCAACTGTCTCCTCTATATACGGCCTAGGTGCTCCTGAATCATATCTGAAGATGGTTGTTCATTTAGATAGAGGTGACACTATTTCTCAAAGAGATTTAGTTCTTAGGCTTTCTGCACTTCAATATACTCGTAATGATTTAGATTTTAGAAGAGCAACATTTAGAGTAAGGGGTGATACAGTTGATGTATATCCAGCAGATTCTGATAAAGAAGCTCTAAGGATAGAATTTTTTGGGGATGAAATAGAAAAATTATCTTGGTTTGATCCTCTGACTGGTGTTCTTATAAATGAAATACCAAGGGCAACCATATTTCCAAAGACGCATTATGTTACTCCAAAAGAAACTGTTACCAATTGCATTCCAGATATTAAGGATGAGCTTAAATTGCGCTTAGAGTTTTTAAAAGATAATAATAAACTTGTTGAGGCTCAACGTCTTCAGGAAAGAACAACTTATGACATAGAAATGATGCGAGAGCTTGGTTATTGTCAAGGCATAGAGAACTATTCAAGATATCTCAGTGGAAGAAATCCAGGAGAATCACCACCATGTCTTTTCGACTATATACCCAAAGATGCTGTTGTTTTTATAGATGAGTCTCACGTATCAGTACCACAAATTGGTGCTATGTATAAAGGAGATAGATCTAGAAAAGAAACTCTTGTTGAATATGGTTTTAGATTACCTTCAGCACTAGATAATAGACCATTAAAATTTGAGGAATGGGAGATGTTAGCTCCACAAAGAATTTATGTTTCTGCTACCCCGAGTCGATATGAAAAAGAACATCAAGATAATCTTGTTGAGTTAATTATTAGGCCTACTGGCTTAACTGATCCAGACGTTGAAATAAGACCAGCCTCAAATCAAATTGATGATGTAATTGGTGAATGCAATGAAAGAGTAGCCATGAAGGAAAGGGTACTGATTACAACATTAACTAAAAGAATGGCGGAGGATTTAACAGACTATCTCAATGAAAATAATATTTCAGCTAGATATATGCACTCAGATATCGATACTGTTGAAAGAGTAGAAATTATTAGAGATTTAAGACTTGGAAAATTTGATGTTTTAGTAGGTATAAATCTTTTAAGAGAGGGATTGGATATACCAGAGGTAAGCTTGGTAGCAGTTTTAGATGCTGATAAAGAAGGATTCTTAAGATCAGACACTACTTTAATACAAACTATAGGAAGGGCTGCAAGAAACCTAAGAGGAAGAGCAATACTTTATGCAGATAAAATTACAGGATCCATGCAGAGAGCCATTGACGAGACCGACAGAAGAAGATCAATACAAGAAAAATTTAATAAAAAACATAATATAAGTCCTAAATCTATTTCAACCAAAGTTAAAGATATTATGGAGGGAGCAAAAGTAATTAAGGGAAATACAAAGAAGAAAAAAGAGGACATAGAAAAAATTATTCCATTCAAAATTCAGGATGACACAATTGATAATCTAAACATAACTCTTAGCAAACTAGAAGACGAAATGTTTGCTTTAGCTAAAAAAATGGAATTTGAAAAAGCTGCTTTATGCAGAGATAAAATTAATTCTCTTAAAAGAAAATTAATTGATCTTTAGGAGCTACACAATCATGAGCGCTCATCAGTAAGTAGTACTCTTTTACTCTATTAACATAATCAATAGCTTGTTGGCCTCTCGAATAAGATTCTTTATCTACCAAGTTTAAATCTGAGCCTTTTACTGTTTTTAATTTATTTTTTATTTCAATCCATGTAACTTTTTCAACATCGTTATTAAGTGAATTTGCAATATTTTTAATATTAGTAGGACCTAAATTGTAACTAGCAAGTGTGATAGATAATTTATCTGCCTCAGTAAGACCAATTTTATTTTTTTGTTGCAGCATTGAGAAATACTTTGCTCCACCATTTATATTTTGTTCAGGATTTAGTCTTTTTTCAACACCAACAAGCGCTGCAGTTTCTAAAGTAACCATCATCATTCCTCTTACACCCATATTTGATTTTGCTTTTGGATCCCATTGTGATTCTTGAAATGAGATAGCTGCAAGTAAATTCTTTTCTATCTCATTTTCTATGGCAGCCTGATTAAACATTTCATCAAAGTTAGGATATCTAGTGGACAACAAATCTTTAAATTTATTTTTTTCAAAAGTATTAAGAGAAGAATTTGAGTAAGTTGATTCTAGAATTTTGTTGCAATCAACCTTAATAAAATATTGCCAAAATCCTAATAGTGCAAGAACTACCAGCATGCATAAAAAAAGTTTAAAGATATTCCCCATTTTTAATTATTTAATACATAAAGACTCTATAATTGTTATATACAATATTTCAGACTTAATGAAGTGTCAAAGATAAAGAGCTTTATATTTAAGGGTAAACAAAGTTTTTCAAGATCGAAACTTGAAAAAATAAATCACGAATTCAATAAATTTAATAACCTAAATTCTGAGATATCTTCCAATGAAATTTATTTCGTCCTTACTGATTCATCAAAAATTGATATGGATGCAATTAAAGATGTATTGTCAGCAAGCGAACATAATCAAGACTTTTCATTTTACGTTGGACCTAGGCTGGGGACGATTTCACCATGGTCGTCAAAAACAGAGGATATTATAAGAAATGTAGGATTTAAAAATATCCTTAGAGTAGAAAAACTTTTTGGTTATTTAATTGATTTAAAAATCAGTAATCAAAATCTAAATACATCCATGTTTATTGATCGAATGACTCAGTCAATATATTGGAATAAGGAAGACTTTGAAAATCTCTTCGTACCAGACAAGCCAAGATCTTTAAATCAAATTAATATATTGGACAAAGGCAAAGATGAGCTTAAAAGAGCAAATCAATCTTTCGGCTTTGCAATAAGCGATGACGAAATTGATTACCTCTTTGATTTTTTCTCTTCAGAAAAAAGAAACCCAACAGATGCAGAGTTAATGATGTTTGCTCAGGCAAATTCAGAGCATTGTAGACATAAAATCTTTAATGCAAATTGGAATGTTGATGGCACTCAAAAAAATAATACCTTATTTGATTTAATCAAAGAGACAAGCAAATCATCTCCTGATGGAATCATATCAGCGTATAAAGATAATGCAGCTATTGTTAAAGGTGAAAAAGTTGAAAGACTTCATTTGAATGAAGCAAATCATTATGAATTTATTGAAGATAATTTAAATTCAACAATTAAAGTAGAAACACATAATCATCCTACAGCGATTTCACCTTATCCAGGAGCATCAACTGGATCTGGTGGAGAGATAAGAGATGAAGGCGCTACTGGAAGAGGTGCCAAGCCTAAGGTAGGCTTGATTGGTTACAATGTTTCAAACCTTAGAATTCCAGACTTGCCAAGAAGTTGGGAAGGGGAAGAACAAAAACCATCGAGAATCGCATCTCCTTTTCAAATAATGACAGAGGCTCCTATTGGTGCTGCAGCTTTTAATAACGAGTTTGGTAGACCTGCAACATTGGGATATTTCCGATCTTTTGAAAGTAAATTTATTGAAAATAATGCATATGGTTATCACAAACCTATTATGTTGGCTGGCGGTATTGGAGAAATTAGGGAAAAAAATAATTTCAAGTTACAGATTGATGAACAGTATTTAGTAATTGTTTTAGGTGGACCTGCAATGTTGATTGGTCTTGGAGGAGGAGCAGCATCTTCAGTTTCTTCAGGTGACAGTGAGGAGGATTTAGATTTCGCATCTGTACAGCGTGACAATGCAGAAATGGAAAGACGATGTCAGGAGGTAATTAATAAATGCTCCAATCAAGAGGACAGTTATATAGAGTTTATTCATGATGTTGGTGCTGGAGGTTTATCAAATGCAATTCCTGAGCTTGCTAAAGATTCTGAATTAGGGGTTTATATTGAGTTATCAAAAATTCCAACCTCTGATAAATCGATGTCACCTATGGAGATTTGGTCAAATGAATCACAAGAAAGATATGTTTTAGCAATTCATAAAGACAATCAAAAGGCTTTTGAAGAAATTTGCCATAGAGAAAGATGCGAGTTCGCAATTGTTGGAGCAACTACTAAAGAAAAAACTGTAAAGCTTTATGACAAGGATAATAATAATTTTCCAGTCAATGTTCCACTGTCTATGCTTTTTGGTGATCTGCCTATTAAGGAAATAAGAGCTACTAGCAATTATCTATATAAAACTGACGATGATAATGCAGAGGAATTAGATCTTGAGTCATCAATTATAAAGGTCTTGCAACATCCAACCGTTGCATCGAAATCATTTCTAATAACAATTGGCGATAGGTCTGTGGGTGGGATGGTGGCAAGAGATCAATTTATTGGTCCCTATCAAGTTCCTGTTTCTGATTATTCTCTTAGCTTAAGATCTTTTACATCAAATTTCGGTGAAGCTATATCTATTGGTGAGAAACCAACATTGGCAATTTCAAATCCATCAGCTTCAATGCGCATGGCTGTTGCAGAAGCTCTTACAAATATAGCTGGAGTTGTTATAAAAGGATTAAATTACGTTCAAGTTTCAGCGAACTGGATGGCTCCAACTGGAGAAATACAAGAGGATTCAGCCTTGAGAAAAGGTGTAGAAGCTTTATCAAAAATATGTATCGATTTAAAAATTTCAGTTCCTGTTGGAAAAGACTCTCTATCAATGAAGACTAAGTGGAAAGATGGTAAAAATGAAATGCAGGTTGCAAGTCCCTTATCTGGAGTTGTTTCAGCAATGGCTCCAGTTAATGATGTCACAATTAGCACAACACCAGAAATAGAATCTGATATGGATACATCATTTCTACTTATAAAACTAAATGATAAAACAAGATTATCAGGCTCCATTTTTTCTGAAGTAACTGAAACAAGTTATACAGAAACACCAGATATAGATAATGTTGATGATTTCAGGACAATGTTTACATTTATACAAGAAATGATTTCGAATCATCAAATATTAGCTATTCATGATATCTCTGATGGAGGACTTATAACTACCTTGCTTGAAATGTGCTTCACTAAAAAAATTGGAATGAAGATGAATATACCCTTATCTTCTAATACAAACGAACAATTATTCTCAGAAGAGTCCGGTTTTGTTATTCAAATCAAAAAAGATTGCGTAAGTTCAATAATAAATACTTTTACAGTGAAAGGCTTAATTGCTAGAGAATTAGGAAGTCTTCAAGATAATAATTTTTCAATCTTTAAAGGGGATACAGAATTATTTAAAAAATCAATAATAGAGCTCGAAAAGGTTTGGCGTGAGACATCTCATGCTATGCAGTGTTTAAGAGATAACAAAGAGATTGCTGATTCTGAACTAAGTTTACTCGATGATAAAAACTTTTCTGGCCTTATGCATAATATTTCTTTTGATGAGTCACAAATATTTGTACCTAACCTAAAAAGTATAAAACCAAAAGTTGCTGTTCTCAGAGAACAAGGAGTGAATGGTCAAAATGAAATGGCTGCTGCTTTCAGCCTAGCTGGATTTGATCCAGTTGATGTTCACATGCAAGACCTTCTTGAGGGAAATATTCTTTTAGATAATTTTCAAGGAATGGCTGTTTGTGGTGGTTTTTCTTATGGAGATGTTTTAGGTGCTGGAGGTGGATGGTCTAAAACTATTCTGTATAACAATAACGTAAAAGATCAATTCGAAAAATTCTTTGATAATCAAAAAACATTTACCCTAGGTGTATGCAATGGATGCCAAATGTTATCAAACTTAAAATCTATAATACCTGGCGCTTTATACTGGCCGAGCTTTGAAAGAAATTTCTCTGATCAATTTGAGGCAAGACTGGTCCAGGTAAAGATTAAACAAACTAACTCAATACTATTACAAAATATGACTGGTTGGTCATTGCCTGTGGCTTCAGCACATGGTGAGGGAAGAGCAAATTTTGCAAACAATAATCTTCAAGAACTAAAGAATCAAAATCAAATAGCAATAAATTTTGTTGATTCTAATGAAAATAGAACTGAAAAATATCCTATAAATCCTAATGGATCTGAGGAGGGGATCACCGGTGTGACTGCTGCAGATGGCAGAATCACAATAATGATGCCTCATCCGGAAAGAGTTTTTAGAAAAGTTCAAATGAGCTGGCATCCAAAAAATTGGTCAGAGTTCTCTCCATGGATGCAGATATTTGTAAATGCAAGAAAATTTACTGAAAACAATTAATTACCAGAACTTAATACCTTCTTCCCGAAAAATAAATTCACCTTTTTTAGAGTCTTCAATATAGTATTCAAGTGTCTTCTTAACAGTTGGAAATGCTATTTCATCCCATAAAATTTCTTCAATATCAAATAGTCTAACCTCAGAACTCTCAAAAGTTGGTCCATAATTATCATCGAGAAGATCAGCCAAAAAAAACATATGCACTTGATTAATATGTGGAAGACTAAACATGGTATAGGCTTTATTAATTTTGGCTTTAGAACCTGTCTCTTCAAATGTTTCTCTTAATGCACCCTCCTGAAGTGTTTCTGCATTTTCCATAAAGCCTGCCGGCAGTGTCCATAGACCTTTTCTCGGATCGATATCTCTTTTAGCCATTAAAATCTTTTTATTTCTTATGCAAAGTGCTCCAACAACATTATTTGGATTTGTATAAAAGATTGTGCCGCAGTCCTGACAGCAATATCTTTTAATGTTGTCATGTTTTGGAACTATAAATTCCAAATTTGAGCTTCCACAGTTAGAACAATATTTCAAATTTTTTCCTTAATTTACGAATATAGATACTTATGAAGTTAAACTAAACAACATGTTTGACAGCATAAAGCAAAAACTAAAACAAATAAATCTAAATGATTCTACAAGGTATAGAAAAGCAGGAGTTTTGATTTTATTAATTAAAGATATTGAAGAGGATGAGTATAAAATTCTGTTTACCAAAAGATCTGCAAAGTTAAAGTCACATGCTGGAGAGGTAAGCTTTCCTGGAGGTAAATGGGAAGAAAATGATATTGATCTCTATCAAACTGCTTTGAGAGAATCCATGGAAGAAATTAATTTAGATATTAAAAATGTTGGCAAACTAGGAGCTTTAAATTTTTTATTATCAAGACATAAAATAGAAGTAAATCCTTTTGTTGGTTACTTAAAAGAACTTCAAAGTTTTGAGGGTAACTATGAAATAGATGAGATTTTTACAGTACCAATTAGTTTTCTAGTAGATGAAAGTAATATTCAATACAAAGAGTTTAAAAGGAATGATTTGAAAGTATATATCCCAAGTTGGGTTTATAATAATAATAAGATTTGGGGTTTAACGGCAATGATTACAGCAGACTTCTTAAGAATTTGTTTTAATGCTCAAATTAAAACAGATTTAGATTTAATTAGAAACTACGATGAATATTGATATTGGTGATAAAAAATTACAGACTGATGGAGATAATTTTTGGATAGCTCCTAATGCGACCATTATTGGTGATGTTAGATTAGCAAAAGATTCAAGTATTTGGTTTAACGCTGTTCTAAGAGGAGATAATGAACCAATTTCTCTTGGAGAGGGTTCTAATATTCAGGATGGGTCAGTTGTTCATACAGACCCAGGATATCCGTGTTCAATAGGCAAAAATGTAACAGTAGGGCATATGGCTATGCTCCACGGCTGTACTATTGATGATGGAAGTCTAATTGGAATTGGTTCTGTTGTTCTTAATGGAGCAAAAATTGGAAAAAATTGTATCATTGGTTCAAAGGCATTAGTTACTGAGGGAATGATTGTTCCTGACGGTTCAATGGTTTTAGGTGTCCCAGGGAAAATCAAAAAAACATTAAACCAAGAAGAACAAAGCATGGTTTCAATTGCATCAAATCACTATGTTGAAAATTACAAAAAGTATAAGAAGCTTTTAAAAGAAAATGAAAACAAGTGATATTAGACAGTCATTTTTAGATTTTTTTAAGTCTAAAGGTCATGAAGTTGTTTCATCAAGCTCTCTGGTGCCAAATAATGATGAAACATTGTTATTTACAAATGCAGGAATGGTTCAGTTTAAGGATGTTTTTCTTGGAACAGAAATAAAGAATTTCAAAAGAGCAACTACCTCACAAAGATGTATAAGAGCTGGAGGTAAACATAATGACTTAGAAAATGTTGGCTATACGTTAAGACACCATACATTTTTTGAAATGTTAGGTAACTTTAGCTTTGGGGATTATTTTAAAGAGGATGCAATTAAATATGGATGGGAATTTTTGACTGAAGTTTTAAAGCTTGATAAAGATAAATTATGGATAACAGTTTATAAAGATGACGATGAAGCTGAGGAAATTTGGAAAAATGTAATTGGTATTAATCCCAATAGAATTGCTAGATTAGGTGACGATGATAATTTTTGGTCCATGGGTGATACAGGACCATGTGGGCCATGTTCTGAAATATTTTATGATCATGGAGATCACATTAAAGGCTCGCCGCCAGGCGCAGAGGGAGATGAAGGAGACAGATTTGTTGAAATATGGAATCTGGTTTTTATGCAATTCAATAGAGATGAAACTGGAGCAATGAAGGCCTTACCAAAACCGTCAGTTGATACAGGAATGGGCCTTGAGAGGATTTCTGCTGTCATGCAAGGAGTAAATTCTAATTATGAAACAGATACATTTGTAGACTTAATTGTTGCTTCTGAAAAAATTCTTGGTGAAAAGGGTAGTCCTTCTCATAAGGTAATTGCAGATCATATTAGATCAACTGTATTTTTAATTTCTGATGGAGTCATTCCTGAAAAAGAAGGGCGAGGTTATGTGTTAAGGCGAATAATGAGAAGAGGGATAAGACACGGATATAAAATTGGAGCTAAAGAACCTTTTATGTATTTGCTTGTAGATGAACTTCTAAAGTTGATGAGTTCTGCATACCCAGAATTAAATAATAAGCAAATCGAAATTACTAAAGTGATTAAAAATGAAGAAAGTAAATTTTTTGAAACATTAGAAAATGGAATTAATATTCTTGATGAATCAATTTCTAAAATGACTGGTGATACTATTTCAGGCGATATTGTATTCAAACTTCATGATACTTTTGGATTCCCATTTGATTTAACAGCAGACATTGCTAGAGAAAAAAATCTACTTGTAGATGAAAAACGTTTTAACGTTTGCATGGATAAACAAAAAGAGACATCAAAAGCTTCAAGTAGCTTTGTTTCATCACTTCCAGCTGCATCAGGTATAGATGAGACTCATTTTTTAGGATATGAGGAGTTAGAATCTAATTCAGAAGTTATGGTTTTGTGGAAAGATAATAAAAGAATAAATACTGCAAAAAATAACGAAGAAATATTTATTGCATTTAATCAAACACCTTTTTATGCAGAATCTGGAGGTCAAGTTGGTGATCGAGGAAAATTTGCATCTAAGACTGCTGCTGGTAATATTTTAGATTGTAAAAAGCAGGGAAAGGTATTTATACACAAGGCCTTTATAAAAGAAGGTAAAATTAAAACAGGTGATATTATAAAAATGACTGTTGAAAAAGAAAAAAGGGCTGCAATAGCCATTCATCATTCTTCTACTCATTTAGCCCATGCAGCACTTAGAGAGGTTCTGGGCGATCATGTTCAACAAAAAGGTTCATTAGTAGATGAGAATAAATTACGTTTTGATTTTTCTCATGATAAACCTTTAACTAAAGATCAAATATCTGCCATAGAAGCAATTGTAAACAAAGAAGCATTAAATAATTCAGAAGTAAAAACTGAATTAATGAGACTTGATGATGCTCTTAAATCTGGTGCAATGGCATTATTTGGTGAAAAATATGATGATGATGTAAGAGTTCTTACAATGGGAGATAACTCATATTCAGTTGAATTGTGTGGAGGAACTCATGTTAAAAGAACTGGTGATATCGGATTTTTTATAATTATCAATCAATCAAGTGTTGCTTCAGGTATCAGAAGGATTGAAGCAGTTGCAGGCATGAAAGCAATTGAACATATTGAAAAAATAAGACAAATTAATCTATCACTTCAAACAAGCCTTAATGTCTCCTCTGAAGACATGCTTGAGAAGGTACAAAACCTCATTGAAGAAAACAAAGAGCTTAAAAAAAATAAAAACAAAACTGTTGAGAAATCTACAGTTTTCTCAGAAACATTTGAAATTGATGATTTCAAATTAATAGTTGAGCAAGTAAAAATAGATAACCCAAAAGAGCTAAGAAATCTTGTTGATGGCAAAAAAAATACAAATGAAAAAATATGTGTCGTTCTGATGAGTGTTTCTAAAAATAAAGTTGCTTTAGTTTGTGGCGTTACTAAAAATCTATGTGAATCTCTATCAGCAAAGGATGTGATTGCTGAACTTTCAAAACAAATTAATGGCACAGGTGGGGGGAGGCCTGATTTTGCTCAGGGTGCCGGAGAGACAGAAAATGTTCAAGACTTCGTGACATCTATTTCAAATACAGTAAAATCCCTCGCAAAATAAATAAATATGTCAGACATAATTGTTCAAAAGTTTGGAGGAACCTCTGTTGGCTCAGTCGAAAGGATTGATGCTATAGCGGAGATTATCAAAAAAACATCTCTAGACAATAAAGTCGTTGTTGTCGTTTCAGCTATGAGCGGAGAGACAAATAGATTAATAGATTTAGCAAAACATTTCAGCAAAAGTCCAGATAAAAGAGAATTTGATGCACTTATTTCAACAGGTGAAACAGTGAGCTCTGCTTTGCTAACAATAGCTCTTCAATCTAAAGGCATTCAAGCAAGATCATACTCAGCATCTCAAATATCGATGAGGACAACCAGTTCATTTTCAAAAGCTAAAATATTAGATGTTGATGAAAATAAAATTAAAGATGTCTTGGATGAAGGGATGATTCCAATAATTACTGGATTTCAAGGAATAACTGAAAGTGGTGATATCACTACTTTGGGTAGAGGGGGGTCAGACACTACAGCTGTTGCAATTGCCTCAAAAATTAATGCTAAAAGATGTGACATCTATACAGATGTTGATGGAATTTTTACTGCAGATCCAAAGGTAGTTCCTAATGCAAAAAAGTTAGACTCTATTACTATGGAAGAAATGCTAGAACTTGCTAGTCAAGGAGCAAAAGTAATGCAAACAAGGGCTGTTGAATTTGCAAATAAGTATAAAGTCCCAGTAAAAGTATTATCGAGTTTTAATGAGAGTAGTGGTACATTAATCTCATTGGAGGAAAAGAGTATGGAAAATGCTTTAGTTTCAGGTATTGCGTATCAAAAAGATCAAATTAAATATACTCTTCATGGTGTAGGAGATATACCAGGAACTGCCTTCAAAATTCTAGGTCCAATTAGTGATGCTGACATTGATGTTGATGTAATTGTGCAAAATGTTAGCGTAGATGGAAAAACTGATTTTACTTTCACAGTACCGATTGATGAAAAACCAGCTGTAGATGCCATCATTGAAGATATTAAAAAAGATGTTAGCTTTAAGGATGTTATGGTTGATTCAAATATTGGTAAAGTCTCTCTTGTTGGTGTGGGTATGAGATCCCAATCTGGGATTGCAAGCAAAGCTTTTAAGGCCCTTTCAGAAAATGATGTGAACATTCAAATTATTTGCACTTCTGAAATCAAACTAACAATGGTTATTGATAAAAGTTTGGTTGATAAGGCTGTTCAAGTACTTCATAAAGAATTTAATTTGGAACAATAATGTACGACTTAATATTAAAAAATTGCAATGTAGTTAATGAAAATAAAATTACTGAATCAGATATTGCAATTAGGTCAGGAAGAATTGAATTAGTAGCTTCCTCAATTTCATCAGAATCCAAAAAAACTATAGACATTGATGGTAGGTTTGTTCTTCCAGGACTGATTGACGATCAAGTCCATTTTAGAGAGCCTGGGTTAACTCATAAAGGTGACATTTCGACTGAATCCAAAGCTGGCTTGGCAGGGGGTGTAACCAGCTACTTTGAAATGCCTAATGTCAATCCGACCACAACAACTAATGAAAACTTAACTAAAAAATTTGAAATAGCTAGTAAAAAGTCTTTATCCAATTACTCTTTTCATCTAGGAGGAAGCAATACTAATATCGAAGAGATAAAAAAAGTTGATATTACCCAAGCAGCAGCACTAAAAGTCTTTATGGGCGCTTCTACCGGTGAAATGTTAGTCGACAGTATCGATGCACTTAATGATATATTTAATTATTCTCCACTTATTGTTGTTACTCATTGTGAAGATCCTCAAAGAGTAAAAGATCGTGAGCAAATATTTGCTGAAAAATATGGTGATAATTTATCTGCTGAACATCATCATTTAATAAGAGATGTTGATAGCTGTTATTTATCTAGCTCATTGGCTGTTGACCTTGCAAAAAAATATGATGCTGATCTCCATGTTTTCCATTTAACTACTGAAAAGGAAATGGAATTATTTACATCAGGAATGATTGATGGAAAAAAAATTACTGCAGAAGTTTGTGTGCATCATATGCTTTTAAATGATTCATATTATCCTGAGCTTGGAAATCAAATTAAATGTAATCCGTCTATAAAAACTGAAAATGATAGACAAGCTCTAATCAAATCCTTGAAGGAAGATAAGATAGATATTATTGCTACAGATCATGCTCCTCATACTTGGGATGAAAAAATGCAGGACTACAAAGATGCTCCAGCTGGACTTCCTCTTGTTCAACACGGGTTACAAATACTCATGGATTTTTATCATAAAGATATCCTCTCACTCGAAACAATTGTTGAAAAAACAAGTCATAACGTTGCAAAAAGGTTTCAGGTAAAAGATAGAGGATATATAAGAGAAGGGTATTATGCAGATTTAGCAGTCCTTGATATTGATAAATCATACGAAGTAACTAAAGAAAACATATTATACAAGTGTGGTTGGTCACCATTTCTTGGTAAAACCTTCCCCTCATCAATATATTTAACTATTGTGAATGGAAATATTGCATTTCAAGATGGAGAAATTAGCAAAGATTTACCATTTGGTATGCAAATTGAATTCGATAGATAAACTACTTATCTTTATATTTTAAAGAGTTATAATCCACCTCTTAATTGTAAATAGGAGAGTTGGCTGAGTGGTCGAAAGCGCCTCCCTGCTAAGG
>TARA_B100001057_G_scaffold310469_1_pt1 | contig 13539 bp, 11 predicted proteins | sample TARA_B100001057 | Tara Oceans TARA_B100001057 (sample SAMEA2621839) | marine metagenome | biome: marine biome (ENVO:00000447); feature: surface water layer (ENVO:00002042); material: "saline water (ENVO:00002010), including plankton (ENVO:xxxxxxxx)" | depth 5 m
GATGATTACACTCGCGCTGGCGGAACCGTCGAATTCCTAGGCCTTGACCAGCTTAAACCAGTTTCAGCTCATCCGTTGGCGGCCCGAAGGCGAAGTAAAGCCTCCTAGCTTCTCAACCGCGATTGTCCGTTGCTGCTAGTGGGGAATAAAGCGATTTGCGATGGTGCTCAGTAGCATCCCGGTCACGAAACCGCCGATATGAGCGCCGTGGCCGATGTTGCTGGCCGGGCCCATTAAGCCAAGGAAATCCAAGCCAACTCCGACAACACCAGCGGCAGCCAGTTGAGTCGAATTGACGGGCCGGGCGAGTGGCCAAACATGTGAATTAGGACGAGGATGTAGGAAGGCTAGACCGAAGTAAAATCCCTCTAAGCCCATTACCCCGCCGCTGGCTCCAAGTCCTGGAATTGGGCTCTCCGGATCCAATAAGAGCTGGCCGATTGATCCACCAACAGTGGTAAGAAGGAAGGCTGTTAACATCCAGCGCCAGCTGCAAAGCTCGCAAACTACGACTCCGAAGAGCCAGAGGAAGAGCATGTTACCGCCCAAGTGGCTTCCGTCAGCATGCAGGAATCCTGCGGTCAGGGTAGTGGCGAGAGTCGCCAAAACGTTACTCGATAGATTTCCACCCAAGGCAATTTCCCATCCATGAACGACTTTGACTGGAGTTATCATCCACGCTCCATAATCGTGTATCCAATTCAGAATAGAGACGACCGAAATGACTCCGATTAGAATGAGAACTGGAGCTCTATGTTTCATGAGTGGGTTAGGCATGGTCACAGGGCGCTTCTGGTTGGTTGCGCATGAAGTCGGCAACTTGGGCGAAGAACTCCATCACTGACTTACGAATCGAGGAATCGACGATCACTTCATCAGCGGCCTCTCCCATGAGTTTTATCCATCGATCGCGTTCTGCGATGCCAATTTTAAAAGGCATATGGCGACCCCGGAGGCGTGGATGACCTCGCTTAATGAGGTAGCGCTGATCTGCTCCAAATCTAAAAAGGAGAAAGTCGCGTAGTCGCTCTTCGGAACCTTCCCAGTCATCTTTCGGGTACATTAGGCCAACGAGCTTATCTTCCCTCATTTTTTCATAAAATTTGGAAGTCAATTGAGTGAAGCCTTCTTCTCCTAATGTCGCGTAAATCAATTCTTCGTTCATCAATACTTTGTATTTGAAGATTGGCGTGCGATCTTTGAAAATCAAGGATTGCCGCTTTTCCTTTGAGCCGTCAGTGTTCTGTCTACCTTTAGAATTTTAAAACCTCCTGATATTTAATCTGACCCCATGAGCGAGCAAACCCAATTTGATCCTCCGGACCTTTCTGAGTTGAGCAAACTTTTTGATGGTTACGAAGTAATTTCACTGATTGCGACCGGCGGGATGGGAGCGGTTTACAAAGCATCCCAAGTCTCTCTTGACCGAGATGTTGCGATCAAGTTGCTGCCGGTAGAATTTGGCAAAGATCCCTCATTTCGGAATCAATTTGAGGCTGAGGCTCGTTCGATGGCCAAGCTCAATCACGACAATCTTATTGGGATCTATGATTTTGGTGAGGCTGATGGGATGCCTTATATCGTAATGGAATTAGTGGCAGGGAAGTCGCTCTATCATTCTAGTTATGGGAAGGCAATCGACGAAACGACCGCTGTAGAATTGGTCATCGGGATCTGTCGCGGACTCGCGCATGCGCATGAAGCAAATATCATCCACCGTGATATTAAGCCGGCAAATATTTTGCTCGACCCTAATGCTAAGCCTAAGATTGGTGACTTTGGCTTGGCGGCCGCCAGCGATTCAGAGCATTCGGAAGATGGCCCTATCTTTGGAACTCCCGGCTATGTGGCTCCTGAAATCCTTTCTAATCCTAAGGCAATTGGAGTCCAGTCCGATATTTATGCGGTTGGGGTAATTCTTTACGAACTCCTCACTGGCAAGCTGCCCGAGGAGCCTGCGAGCCCTCCTTCTTCAATCGCTAAGTGCGATTGGAGGCTGGATCCAATTTTCAAAAAGGCAACACGAAGGAACCCAGCTTTGCGTTTTCAATCGGCCGATGAGATGGCGGATGATCTTGAGAAGGTCCTCCCCAATATTGGAGCGAGTGGGCAAAAAGCGGTTCGCACCGCGGCCGATCGAAAGGCACCCGCAACAATGTTGAAGCGTCGGATGACTCACGACACGAATTCTGGCACAAAGGAATCGGGGAAGCCCAAACTTGTCCCTTTGGCCAAAGGCGAGGGAGCTCCCGGGTCACGGCTCAAACCATCGCCAAAACCATCTCCTAAGGTTGAGAATGAAACGCATCCGGCACCACTGGAAACTCCGGCCCCTGCCGCCGTTTCTGTTCAAACCGGAAGTAATTGGCCGATTATTCGCAATCTCATCGTCATTGCGGTTTTAGTCCCGATCATTATTTTTACGTGGGGTCTTTATCAAGACAAGCAGGCTAGAATTGAAAGGGAGCGCGAAGCCAAGGAGATGGAAGAAAAGAACGCTGAAATTGAGCGTAGAGCAAAGATTGAGCAAACGAAACGCGACAAAGAAAAGGAGGCTCGTCTGGCAGAGGAAAAGAAGGCCCTTGAGGCCCAGCTTGAAAAAGAACGCCTGCGATTGCTGGCGATCGAAAATGCCAGAACTCCAATGGATCGTCTCGCTGAATATCGGACAGCTCTCTTCAATGGACGTCGTGATCGTTTCCCGGATAATACGATCGATCGTAACAGCCATTTTCTGCTTTTCGTAAATACTCCGATGACGTGGACAAAAGCTTCGGAATTCGCTGAGATGCATGGTGCCCATCTTGCCACCCCGTCCGCCCAAGCGGAGATCGATCTTCTCTCAAAAGATATTAGTGATCTCGAATTACTCCGTGTCTGGATCGGTGGTGGTGCTCAGGGAAAAAGGGGCTGGACCTGGGTTACCGGAGAAGATTGGAAGTTTAAAGACCCTGGAACGACTCTGGGTCCTTATGCTTCCCTGAGTAGTAGCGGAGTGATTCGTGCTCGACCTAATAGTGAGAAAAACCCTTTCGTCATTCAGTGGTCTAAGGATGGTCAGAATTCCGGAGCTCTTGCTTCACAACTTGAGCGTCTTGTTCCTACTCTAGATTCACCTAGTCCGAATTGGCCGCCTGGTACGGTGGCTCATGAAAATCGCCATTTCTTGCTCGTGCAAAAGCCGGTGTCTTGGAATGAAGCGGACTTGATTTCTGGGTCGGCCGATGGCCACCTCGCGGTTATTTCCAAGCCACTTGAAGGAAGTTTTCTGCAAAAATTTTTCGACTCGGCCCTACTTCTTGAGCAATCAGTCTGGTTGGGCGGTCGCAAAAAGGACGACACTTGGTATTGGTCAAATGGAGAGCCTTGGACAAAAGCCTCATGGGCTCCAAACTCACCTGATGGAGGCCCATCCGCTCGCGCACTCCGCTATCTCAAAAGCTCTGCTGGAGTTGGCTGGGATGACGCCAGTCCCAAAGCGGGGGAGGCTAACGGATTCATTATTGAATGGAGTTCCGATGGCAAAAGCGCTTCGGCTGTGACCAAAGATAATCCAAGTGCGGCATCTGGCCAACTGGCCAAACTCCGTGGGATTGGCCGCCGCTTAGTCACTAAGGAAGTTGCCGATTATAACAAGTATCTTGTTGGTAATCGTGATTTTTTCGTCTCAGACGTGGACACTTGGTTTAAAACGCTTTCGATCAATAATCGAATTGACTACGAAATACCCTATCAGTCTTTAGAAGAGAAGCTTCCTGAGAATGGTGATCTGTCCGGAAAAATTAACATTAGCGAATTTCCTGCTCAGGTGTTGCAGGATCTTGAGAGAGCGAGGGGCCGCCAAGCTCGCAAGAAAAAGACCTTTGATACCAAGTTGGAATCACTTCGACAAAGCTATCTCATGAAATTGCTGAAGCTTCGCCAAACTTTTGAAGACGGTGGATTGGAGCCCCAGTTAGAATCAGTCGACAGAGAGATCAATGGAGTGGGGCAGGATGCCGCCGCTTTCCGTTCGCACTTTGGCGTCTAGAGGGAGTTTGAAAGCCAGTGGGCTATTAGCCTTCTCTTTTGTCGTGTGAGGGTTTACTGCTTGCGCCTTCCAGACTTTATGAAATCGGCCTTTTTGATTCTCGCACTTGTTAGTTCGCTAGTTGGTCATGAGCAAGCTCCACCCAACATCATTTTCTTGATGGCGGATGATCAGAATACCTTGTCGATGGGGTGTTATGGCAATCCCGAGGTAGAAACGCCGAACATGGATCGGCTTGCAAATGATGGGATGATCTTTGATCGCCACTACGACACTACCGCAATCTGCATGGGGAGCCGGGCCAATGTCTTCACAGGCATGTATGAATATAAAACGGGGTGCAATTTTGTCCACGGAGACATGTCGAAGCAAATTTGGAGTAAGTCTTACCCGGTGCGTTTACAGGAAGCAGGATATTTGACTGCATTTGCAGGAAAATTTGGGATTGTGGTAGATGGGAACGGAATTTGTGAAGATGAATTTGATTTTTATGGCGGGGCGAAGGGCCAAACAAATTACGCAACGTCAAAAAATTTTTCCATGAAACGCTTCGCAAAAAAGTATCCTCACTCGACTCTATCATACGGGGCGTTTGGCAAAGAGGTGATAAGGAAGTCGGTTGAGAAAAGGAAACCATTTTGCCTTTCCATTAGCTTTAAAGCGCCTCACCGACCGACCACTCCTGATCCTCGTTTTGACCATGTTTATAAAGGAAAGAAATTTACTAAGCCGGCAAATTATGGCCGCCGTTATGGCGAGCACCTCTCACCGCAGAGTAAGCAAGGCAGACAGTTTGAACGTTTCGAGTCTTGGGATTACGATAAGAAATACGACGAGGTCATGGCGACCTACTACCAGCAAATATACGCGATTGATTTTGCTCTTGGCATGATTCGCGATGAACTGAAATCGCAGAAGATTGTTGAGAATACAGTCATCATTTACACTAGCGACAATGGCTTTATTTGCGGATCCCATGGTTATGGGTCTAAAGTCTTGCCCATGGAGGAATCGTCTCGTGTCCCCCTGATTATTTTTGATCCTCGTGTTGCAACTTCGGGGAAGAAGATTCGGTGTGATCGATTGACTGGAAACATCGATTTTGCTCCAACTATCCTAGAGCTCGCGGGTTTGGAATCTACCGAAAATATGGATGGCAAAAGCCTTTTGCCGCTACTTGAGAACGCAAAGGAGGGGGGACATGAAACCTTGGCTTTGATGAATACCTATCCGCCTGCGCCCACAACTTGTATGAGTGTCGTGTCGGGGCCTTTCAAATACACGTACTGGTGGTTCGAGAATAATGAGATGAAGCCAACTGAAGAGCTTTTTAACCTCAAAAATGACCCGCTTGAGTTAACCAATCTTGTTCAATTACCTGAGTATAGGAAGCAGCTCAAAGCTTTGCGTGCGAAGTATGATGCCCAGCTTCAGCACTGGAAGAAGGAGGCGGTAAAGGGGAATGGATATCAGAAATATATTACTCTTTTTGATCGTCACTTGAACGCGGGCGAAAAGGAAAAAGCGCTTCCACCAAGAAAATGAATTTAATTTTTCAAAATACCCCTGCTGTTATAGGCGGGTTGCTCGTGGGAAGCGTGGTGAATATGACTCTCATCATTCTAGGCCCAATGGTCATTATTATTCCTTAAGGCGCCGATTTTTCAAAACTGGAAGGGCTGAAGAGGAGCATCCTAATTCTCGAGGCGAAGCATCTCATTTGTCACCGCTAAGATTGCTTTGAGCCATCAAATGAAATTAGCTTTGGTGATCGGAGCCTTCTTTTCCTTGGGGGGATTATGATGGTGTTTTTGGTAGGGGGGCGGGTTTGGTTTATGATTATAGATCTTTTTTGGCTTATCTTCCGATGTCCTATCTGGGTGGGTAGTTCGCGCGTGGGCGGAAGCTAAAGAAGACGTCCTAATCGTGAGGTCTAGGCTAATGCAACAGATGAGATAAGATCATCTCTATCTTATCATGAGCTTGTTTATGTCTTATCATTGCAGATTTTCAATGAGCACTATTGCGCGAGCGAGAGTTCGCTTGTCATCAGGAGTTCCCGGAGTGGACTTACGAATTTGGGGAAGGTGAGGAGCGAGACAAGAGACAACAGAGATATCCTTATGATTAAGAACTTCGTCTGCTGCTTTTCGAACGAAGGCTGGATTCGCGGAAAGAAGACCAGCAAGAATTCGGCCGGTGGAGGAAAGTTGCCAAACTCCACGAACCCAAGAATACCAGCGATTATTGTCGACTTCCTCACGCGAAAGAATTCCGAGATGATTGCGATTGATAAAGAATTGATCGGTATTAGTAATTTTTCCCTCCCTTAGAAGTTGGGTTAGGGCGGTCCTCGCATTGGCTCCTGCTGGGAGATTCCAGTTGCTCTTGGCAGTGCGCAGAATTTTGAGGACATCTTGCTCGGGAACCTCCAGCGCGATTTCAGCTAGTGGACGATATTGGTTAATGCGAAGCGATGTTCCGTCGTTAAGTTCAATCCGCGTTTTTTCTTCAGCGTAGGAAAACTCGAAAGGGCCATCGTAAAGAATGATGGATTTAACGGCTATTTTTTGGAGAGAGTCGGTGAGGACTGGCCCCCGGGAAAGTGCTACTGTGCGTCCACGCCAGTCTGGGCGTAGGCCGCGGTTATGACGGCTGAGCCAGATGAGAATTAGACCGAGAATACCAAGAGTAGTCGCGATAAGATAATTGATCCCAAAGCTTACCTTTTTGGTTTTTAGCCTGATGGAAGGCCGATCTCCAGGGAGGATGAGGAGGGAGACTTTGGAGCCGACCTCGGTCTCGGCGGAGAAATCTGGCGGGATATCAACCTCCACAATACGAACGAGAGTGTTTTCTTCTGAGCTTGCAAGATTGACCTGAATCTGAGCGGTGTACTGGATTTTGGAATTGGAAGGGGAGCTGGATTCTTTGAGGCTGATGAGGCGTCCTTGACGAGTTAATCCATTTCTATGGAATTCGTTATCACGCTTCGTAGAATTGAATTTAAGCCCGGCAACTATTATCCCCGCAACGATGGCCAAAAGGCCGGCGTTGGTGAGATTGAAAAGTCGCTTCGTCATTACATTGCTAGCCTATTCCAAATTAATCAGACAGTCACGGAAGGAGCTTTGGGTTTTACAAAAATTCTGGAAGGGCTCAATTTAGGGCTGGTGGGGGCTGAATTTTAATCGTTATGGTCGCAGTTAAGGCGAGCGTAATAACTCGGCGGTTTTTTCCAATCACTATTCAATACCGTGAAAGAAACATCAGCAGCTCCGCTGCCATCCGCGCGATCTATCGTGAAACGCCAGCAGCAAACTGCGACTTTGGTAAGTTTGATCACCGCGCTTCTGCTCATGGCTCTCATCGGACTTATTCTTGCAGTAATTTTGATGACGGTCAATCCGGTCGGACAACCTTCATTGGTATCTTACTCGGGAGTCTCCGAGCCAGAGCAGAAGATAAAGCAACCAAAGATTCAAACTAACGTGCAGCGTAAGCCAGCTGCTCCGAGTATGGCGGCTGCTAAGATATTGGCAGCAAACACCGAATCGCCAACCTCGATTCCGGTTCCGCAAATTGAAGTCGAGGAAGTATCTATAGATATTGGGGTGGGCGATGATTTTGGCGCTGGCTGGGGTGATGGCGAAGGATTTGGGAATGGCGGCGGCTCGACTTTCTTTGGCCAAACTTCGACCTCTGAGCGTTTGGCTTATGTCATCGATTACTCAGCCTCGATGAGGTCGCAAGGTCGTGACCAAATCATGAGGAAGGAGCTTTCTCGCTCGTTACAGAAAATGCAAAACGGGTTACAAATCGGGATGATCTTCTTTGCTGGACCAGCTTGGGTGGCTGGAGATAAGGTGAAAATGATCAAGCAAAAGGAGGCTGTGGTCGACCCACCGAAGGGGAAAAACTATAAATGGAAAACGACAGGGGGGGCTAATGGCTGGCAGCCAGATGGGCCCAAGCAAAAAGCTCCTTGGTGGGAGATTGGAGATCGCGAAGTCAAGAGGCTTCAGAAGATTGTGAATGAGACTAAGTTGGTCTGGGGTACGATTTGGCATCACCCGATTCATATGGCTCTTGATATGGACCCTCCGCCGCAAACCATCTATTTCATGACTGATGGAAGTGCGAGTGGTTCGGCGAAGTGGGCTCAAGAAGTTGGGAAGCGCGCAAAGAAAATGGGCGTCATTATCAATTGTGTGGCGCTGATGCACCCCAAGGCCAAGGCTGATCTTAAAACGATTGCGGAGATGACTGGTGGGATGCTCACCATGGTGGATGCTAACGGCAAGCGCGAAGAGATCAAATAAGATGCTTTAAGAGAGGTTTGCCTCTGGCGTCTCGTAAGGTCAGAATTTTTCGCTCAGAATTTAGCCAAATAGGGTCTTCGTTACGACGCTCAATCCCCCGGTGCTTTTGAGGTAGCAAAATGGAGCGCAACTTTGGACAGCTTGATTCTTACCAATATTCTTATAGCCAACTTCCAATCATAAGTTTGAGCCAACGAGGATGAGAAAAATACCGATTTAGCCATCGCCCTTAGGCTTTCTAAAAGCGTCTGGTAGTCACTTAGAGGCACTAACCTTCTGCCAATAAATAGCACTTTGTTCGCGAAGTTTTTCCACCGTCTTAGGATGCTCTTTTATAAGATTACGCGATTCGCCAAGATCATTGGGAAGATCAAAAAGCTCTGCTTTTTTTCCACTCATCACTAGTTTCCATTTTCCCTCACGAATTGCCACCGACTTTCCTGATTTCCAGTGAAAAATTTTATGAGGTGAACTAGCGCTTTTTGAATTGATCACTGGGAGCAGGCTCTTGCCATCGATCTTATGTTCAGCAGCCGGAATCTTACAAAGCTCCATAATGGTTGGGAACCAATCGCAACCTGTGGCAATTTGATCTCGGACTTCGTTTTGCGGCAGGTTGCCCGGCCAAGAAATGATTGCAGGAACTCGAATACCACCCTCGTAAAGGCTAAACTTTGCACCTCGGTGAGGTCCCGCACTCCCGCCTCCTTTATGAGCTCGAACTTCTTCGGATGCACCGTGATCAGACTGAAAAATAATGATGGTGTCATTCGTGAGACCTGTATTCTCAATTTTACTTAATAATGCTCCAATTCGATCGTCCGTAGTGGAAAGAAATGCTGCGTAAAGATTTCTGGGGTAAGGAAGATCCCGATAATACTCCAGCCATTTCGGGGACCCTTGATAAGGATAATGTGGAGTGTTGAGAGCAAAATAGATAAAGAAGGGTTGGTCTTGGTTTTTATCAATAAATTCGCCTGCCTCCTTTACCATGAGATCTGGAAAGAACTCACCATTATGAAAGACCTCTTTACCATTGCGCCAAAGGTCATGCTTGTTAGGCCCGCTCCAGTAGAAAAAGTGCGAATAGTTGTCGATGCAGCCGACGAGGTGCCCGAAGGAATGATCAAAACCTTGGGCATTCGGGATGGTTTCCTTATGGTGTCCAAGGTGCCACTTGCCAATGTGTGCGGTGGCATAGCCGGCCTTTTTCATCTTTTCGGCGATCGTAATTTGTTGCGAAGGCATTCCGACTGAATCGAGTGGGACATTACCATTTAGGCCTCCATGCTGCGGGGTGCGGCCGGTCAATAAGCCGACCCGCGAGGGCGAACAAACAGGAGCGGCCGAATAGAACTGGGTAAAACGCACCCCTCGTTTTGCGATCCCATCCATATTCGGTGTGACTAGACCTTTGGCTCCGTAGCAATTCATATCCACGGTGCCTTGGTCATCGGTGAAAATTATTATGACATTGGGCTTACGTGCGGAGAGTTGTAAGACACAGGCCAAAAGAGAAAGGGCGACTATATGGCCAGGTAATTTCGAAAGTTCTATCACCATAAAATTCTATCGAAGTTCGAGGGTTCCAACCAAGAAAATTATTGGAACTCTACGATATCCTTTTTCCTCCTTGGCTTTAACTCGCGAACCAATGGCTTGTCCTTCTGCAGTAACTCACAAGCATGAGCATTAGCGGAACTTCAATCAAAACTCCAACTACGGTGGCGAGGGCTGCCCCCGAGCTAAGTCCGAAAAGCATCACAGCTGTAGCGATAGCAACCTCAAAGTGATTAGATGCCCCAATCATGGCCGATGGCGCGGCATTTTCGTATCGAAAGCCTAACACTTTCGCCGCAAAGTAGGTGATGAAAAAAATCAGAAGAGTCTGGAGAGCTAGAGGAATAGCAATCCAGAGAATCGTTAGTGGATAGTTGAGAATAGTTTCACTTTTTAAACTAAACAGAATGACCAAGGTTGCTAGAAGCGCGAGAATTGATACCGGATTGAGATAACGAAGGAATTTGTTATCAAACCAACTCTGCCCCTTGGTTTTTAAAATCCACTTCCGTGAAAAATATCCTGCAACTAGAGGTAGCGCGACATAGATGGACACTGATAGCAAAAGCGCTTTCCAGGGGACCGGCATTTGATTCACGCCAAGAAGCCATTTGCCCAGTAACCCATAGAAAGCCAACATCAATAATGAATTAAGCGCCACCATGATAAGGGTTAGCCCTTGGTTTCCCTTTGCCAAAAATCCCCAGACTAAAACCATCGCCGTGCAGGGCGCGATACCAAGAAGGATAGCTCCAGAAATATAAGAGCGATAAAGTTCCACCTCAGTCCCATCTTTAACAATCTCTGTGCCAGGCAAAAAACCTTTGAATAATACGCCGAGAAAAAGTGCGGCAATTCCAAACATCGTGAAGGGCTTGACAGCCCAGTTTACGATTAAGGTAAGTAAAACTGGTTTGAGATTCCCCCGTGCTACTAGGGCCTTCCCAAAATCGATCTTCACCATGATAGGATACATCATAAAGAAGAGACAAATCGCGATGGGAAGTGAAACCACCGGCGCGCTATTTACCATAATGGCCATCCCGTCGAGCGATTTCGAGAGTCCCGGAAATACTTTTCCAAGAATAAGTCCAGCCGCGATACAAAGGGCTACCCAAAGTGTAAGCTTTCTCTCAAAGAAAGTCATGGAATCGGTATCAAGGTGCATTTTAGGAGGCTGTCATTAGTTGCGTCAGTAAACTACTGATTGCGATGATGCGATTGAAGAGAAATCTGGAACCGAATAGACGAATCTATCTTCACCGATAAAATGTGAAACCCTTCAAGATTTTTAATCTGCTCAAAAAGGGCTTGTTTGAACCCTAATTGTCAGCGGAAATTCACGTCGTGAGTTTGATCAAGATTCGTCAGGCGGAAGAGGCCGATTTACCATACCTTGTTAGTTTTAATATGGAGATGGCCTTGGAGACCGAGGGGAAGAAACTAGATGCGGGGATTTTGCAAGCCGGAGTGAGGGGGATCTTTGAGGATACTACTAGGGGATTTTATTTGGTGGCGGAGATAGAGGACCAAGTTGTTGGGTCATTGATGATAACCAAGGAGTGGAGTGATTGGCGGAATGGTGATTTCTGGTGGATCCAGAGTGTCTATGTTCTGCCGGAATATCGACGTCAGGGAGTGTTTAGAGAGCTATATGAGGAGGCACGCCGAAGGGCTAAAGAGAACGAAAGCGTTTGTGGGTGCCGACTTTATGTTGAGACTGAGAATCAGTCAGCCCAGCAGGTCTATTTGAAGCATGGGTTTGTTGAGACTGGCTACCTTCTTTTTGAAGATATTTTTTAGAAATCTATTTGAATGATAGCTTGTGTGTTACCCCTTCCTCGTAGGATAAGAATCGCATTCAGATAAGTCTAAATAAGGAGCATGACGAGAGCCATTACAGACATGCTGAGGTTTTCGGTAAGAGTCACTGTCGAGACAGGCACCTCTAGGATTTGACCCATACAGGCGCAATTGATTTGTTTACCTTGCCTCATGGTGTTTAAGACCCCGAGTGCGCCGAAAGAAAGAATGACGATAGTAGCAAAATAGGTGGCTTGAGGTTGCCACCGCGAGAGGTAGGCGAGACCGAGTGCAAGTTCTATAAAGGGATAGCCGAGTGCATAGGTGCGGGACCGTGCAGCTAAAAGGTCGTATTTTGCAAAACCAACGGCAAAAGACGATAGGTCAAAAAGTTTTACCATCGCGAAGACGAGGAGGAATAAGCCCATGAAATCGTGCATCCAGATATGCCAAGACCAGCTTATTTCAGAATGATGTCGCGCGGCGGCTCCTAAAGCCGTGGCAAACAGAATGACAAATAATGGAGTATAGGCAGATAAGCTTAGGTTTCTGTTCTCGGTTACGGGAGGCTGACTACTACAACACGATTTGGATTCGGGGCTGGATGTCATGGGATTGGTGAAATGATGAAGAGAAAAGTGGGAAGTTGCAAATCCGAGATTTGGCTACTAATCGTAGAGCGTGTCTTCCTTGCTTCGTGCGACTGGTCCGTTCGCCCAACCTAATATTCGTTTGTATGCGTGGTTTACTACACTGTTTAATGCCCGGTTTTATTACCCGATTCTTGCAATCTTGTTTCTCGATCTTGGGCTGACGCTGTCACAATTTGTGACTTTAAACGCGATTTGGGCGGTAACAATTTTTCTAGCAGAGGTACCATCTGGAGCCCTGGCGGATTTGATCGGGCGTCGCAAACTCTTGATTACCGCAGGAGGTTTGATGGTCCTTGAGATGTTGGTGTTGCTTGTGGCACCTAAGGATGCGGGGCTCTGGCTATTTGGATTTTGTGTAGTGAATCGTGTTTTGAGTGGGTTAGCGGAGGCCGCGGCGAGTGGTGCGGATGAGGCACTAGCGTTTGATAGTTTGGAGAGGGAGGAAGATTGGGATGAAGTTCTAGAGATCACCTTCAAGCTTCGATCGAGCGCAATGGTGGTGGCGATGGTGCTGGGTGCCTTGTTTTATGATGCAGGAGCAATTGGGCTTAATGTCGAGCTTGCTCATCGTCTCCCTATCGTCTTTTGCTTTTTTCAGGCGATTGCGGCGTTTTTAATTTCGCTGAGGTTTCAGGAATTTAATGGGGGAGATAAAGCTGCGGGTTTTAAAGCGATCTTTAAGCAGACTTGGAAGGCTACAAAGTGGGTCTTTACGACCAAGGCGGCAATTCTGATTGTGGTGGGTGGGCTTTTGATTGACGGAGTTGTTCGGAATTTTGCTACCATCAATAGTGAATATTATCGGTTGATTGAGATTCCGACCTACACCTTTGGATTTATTGCGGCCGGAGCTGCGATACTTGGGATTTATGTGCCGCGTCTTTCGCGTTATTTGGTGGGCGCTTATACTCCGCTTACTAATTTTGCGATGATAGCGGGGTGGTGTTTTCTCTGTCTCTACGCACTCGGTAAAACCTGGGTTTACTGGGGAGTGATCCCAGGAATTGGAGTAATGGCGGGAATGTCGCATCTAGGATTCTTAATGAGCCGATACTTGAATGGTCTCGCCACCTCGAATCAGCGAGCGACCGTGCTAAGCGTCAAGGGACTACTTTTCAATATCAGTTATGGCACTGCGAGTTTGATTTTTGCGGGAATGGTTTCCCTACAG
>TARA_B100001057_G_scaffold111851_1_pt1 | contig 13535 bp, 10 predicted proteins | sample TARA_B100001057 | Tara Oceans TARA_B100001057 (sample SAMEA2621839) | marine metagenome | biome: marine biome (ENVO:00000447); feature: surface water layer (ENVO:00002042); material: "saline water (ENVO:00002010), including plankton (ENVO:xxxxxxxx)" | depth 5 m
TGTTGTAAAACCTCTTTACAAAAACCATTAACAATTAAACTTACTGCCTCTTCTTGGTTTAAACCTCTTTGATTACAATAAAAAAGTTGTTCCTCGTTTATTTTTGAAGTTGTAGCTTCATGCTCGATCGTTGAAGATGAATTTTTATTTTTAATGTATGGAACTGTGTGAGCTCCACATTTGTTTCCCATTAAAAGAGAGTCACACTGAGTATAATTTCTCGAATTTATTGCTTTTTTATTAATATCAACTAGTCCTCTATAAGTATTGTCTGCTTTGCCAGATGAAATTCCTTTAGAAATAATTTTACTTTTTGTATTTTTTCCTAAATGGATCATTTTTGTGCCAGTATCTGCTTTTTGGTAATTGTTGGTAATCGCTATTGAATAAAATTCTCCAACAGAATTATCTCCTTGCAAAATACAGCTGGGATATTTCCATGTTATAGCTGAACCTGTTTCAACCTGAGTCCAAGAAATTTTTGAATTCTTTCCTCGACAAGCTCCTCTTTTTGTTACAAAGTTGTAAATTCCTCCTTTGCCTTGCTCATCTCCTGGGTACCAATTTTGCACTGTTGAGTATTTAATTTCAGCATCATCTAGGGCTACAAGCTCTACATTAGCAGCATGAAGTTGATTTTCATCTCTCATTGGAGCAGTACAGCCTTCAAGATAACTAACATAGCTGCCTTTGTCGGCAATAATTAAAGTTCTTTCAAACTGACCAGTTTGTGATGCATTAATTCTAAAATAAGTAGAGAGTTCCATCGGACACCTTACGTTCGGCGGTATATATACAAAAGACCCATCAGTAAACACTGCAGAATTCAATGTTGCAAAGTAATGGTCTGTCAGAGGTATTACTGATCCTAAGTATTTTTTAACTAGGTCTGGATGTTTTTGTATTGCTTCTGAAATAGAACAAAAAATTATACCCTTTTTTGTTAGCTCTCCTTTAAAAGTAGTTGCTACTGAAACAGAGTCAAAAACAGCATCAACAGCCACACCGCTCAGTCTTTTTTGTTCATCTAAAGGTATGCCAAGTTTTTTATAAGTTTCAATGAGTTTAGGATCCACTTCTGCTAGGCTCTTGGGTTTATCCTTAGTGCTTTTAGGTGCTGAATAATAATAAAGATCTTGATAATCTATTTTTGGATATTTTGGTTTTTGCCAATTGGGTTCTTTTAAAGATTTTAATCTTTTAAAAGCTTTTAGTCTCCAATCCAAAAGCCATTTAGGTTCTTTTTTTTCTTTTGAGATAAATTTAATTGTTTGTTCACTTAAACCTTTAGGTGCTTTAAAACTTTCAATATCAGTTGTAAAGCCATATTTATATTCTTTGTTTGTGTCTATAACTTTACTCATTATCTTTTAACTAGCTCCTCTAGTTTTACGTTTTCAAAAAATCTATTTATGTGTGTATCAAGTTTGTCCCAAAGATTATGTGTTATGCATTTAATAGATTTATTATTGCAGCCTCTCTTAGAATCTTTCTTGCAGTTAAGAGTTTTTACTTCTTCATTTACAGCATGAAAAATATTTGAAATTTTTATTTCAGATGCTGGTCTTTCTAAAGAATATCCGCCTTTTACACCTCTAACACTTCTTACTAAATTATCCTCTTTTAAGAGGATAAATAATTGCTCTAAATAGGCTAAAGAAATATTTTGTCTTTTCGAAATTTCAGACAAACTTACGGGTTTGTTCTTTGAATGGGACGCAAGATCAGCCATTGCCATAACTGCGTATCTTCCTTTAGTGGTTAACTTCATAAATTTGCGTTGTTTTACAACAGTTTTTTATAAAAGCCTACTAAAATACTATGATTTAAAAAAAGATATTTGACGCATAAAAACGTGTTATAAGTCTAATCTTTTATTGAAATTAATTATCATTACTAAGTATGAAACAAAAAAGTTTAGAAATTTTTATACCAGGTCCCGCAGGAAGATTGGAAGCAAAGTATTATAAAAATCCAAAGTTTGGTTCGCCCGTAGCAATAGTACTTCAACCACATCCACAATATGGTGGAACAATGAATAATAGAATAGTCCAATTAATGTATAATATTTTCTTAGAAAATGGATTTTCGGTAATTAAAATTAATTTCAGAGGAGTTGGAAAAAGTGATGGAGTATTTGATAATGGTCAGGGTGAGTTATCTGATGCTGCAGCAGCTCTCGATTGGATTGAAAGAGAAAATATGGATTATAGTCAATGTTGGGTATCAGGCTTTTCTTTTGGTGCTTTAATTTGTATGCAATTAATTATGAGACGTCCTGAGGTAAATAATTTTATTGCAGTTTCTCCTCAACCAAATGTTTACGATTTTTCTTTTTTAGCACCCTGTCCAACTTCTGGCCAGGTAGTATACAGTGATAATGATGAATTAGTAACTAAGGAAAGTATAAATGAACTGGATGAGAGAATAAAAAGTCAAAAAGGAGTAGAAGTTATTTTTTCAAAAATTAAAGGTGCTAATCATTTTTTTAAAGATAAAGAAAAAGATCTGAGAAGTGAAATCGAAAAATATATTAAAGAAAAAACAGCTTTAATTTAAAAATTAATTATTTCACCTCCACTACACGGAGATGAACAGCCAGTTGTAGTGGGAAAAGAAATAGGTAGAGATAGCAATGACCTTATAGCTAGATAACCAAATGCTTGAGACTCAATAAAATCACCATTTAGTTTAAAGTCTTCAGAATTGTAAAAAGATAAATTTTTTTTTGAATTATGTTTTATAAGTTTTACAAGACTATTATTTTTTCTTCCTCCACCACAAAGAATAATTTTAATATTTTTTTGGTCATATTCTTTTAAAATATGGTTAATTTTTGAGGAAATTATTTTTGCTGAGAAGGCTGTTAATGTTGCTGCACCATCTTCTAAATTTAAACCTCTAGCAAAAGAAATATCAAAATCATTTGTGTCTAAAGAAATATTATTTTTTTTTTGAAAATTACTTTCATAAACTTCTAAAGCTTGTTCAAGTATGACTTCATTTATATTTCCTCTTTTAGAAATTTTACCATCTCGATCAAATTTTTCATTAGTGTGATTTTGTATCCAGCTGTTAATTAAACAATTTCCTGGACCGACGTCTTGACTGAAAATTTCAACAGTTTTTGAATTATCAACTAATGTCAAATTTGAAATACCTCCAATATTTAATATACATGCTGGTAGTTCTATTTTTTTTGATTTCAAAAGATATTTATGAAAAATCGGAGTTAATGGAGCACCTTCTCCTCCATTTATAATATCGTTTTTTCTAAAATTATAAACAATTTTTTTTTTTGATAATTGAGATAATAAATTTCCATTACCTAATTGAAGGGAAATTTTTTCTTGAGGGTTATGATAGATTGTTTGACCATGAAAACCAATTAAATCTAGATCAAACCCATCGCTTATATCTTTGACAACTTTAGCATGAAACATTGTAATATCATTTTCTAATTTTTTTATTGAAGATGAAAAAGTTTTTAAATCCTCAGAAGAATTAATCTTTTTTTTTAAATCATGATATGTACAAAAAGTTTTTTCATCATACTCGTAGTATTTTTCTCTTAATATTGATAATTGATCTAAACCATTTGAGCTAATTATTGATGCATCTACTCCATCTCCTGAAGTACCACTCATCAATCCTAAACATGTGTATTCTTTACTCATAATTGTATTTATTTGTACTAAATATTGTATAATAGTATTTCAATAACTAGTAGAAATATGAAAAGCACTTTTTTGAAAGAAATGCAAGAAAGGGGATACCTGAATCAGTGTACTGATTTAGAAAAATTAGACGCAATTATTTCAAAAAAATCTATCTCTGCCTATATTGGTTTTGATTGTACCGCTAGTAGCCTTCATGTTGGAAGTCTATTGCAAATAATGATTCTTAGGTTACTTCAAAAACATGGACATAAACCTATAGTTCTTTTAGGTGGAGGAACAACATTAATTGGAGATCCTTCAGGAAAAGATTCTACAAGAAAGATTTTAAAACAAAAAGATATAAAAAAAAATATTTCAGGTATTAAAAAACTGTTTGAAAAATTGTTAGCTTCTAAAAATAAAACAACGAAGCCAGTATTTGTCGATAATTATTCTTGGTTAGGAAAACTAAATTATATTGAATTTTTAAGAAATATTGGTTCGCAATTTACTCTGAACAAGATGTTAACTTTCGATAGTGTAAAATCAAGATTAGAACGAGAACAATCTTTAAGCTACATGGAATTTAATTACATGATTCTTCAAGCTTTTGATTTTTACAAACTTTATGAAAAAGAAAAGTGTTTATTACAACTTGGTGGTTCTGATCAGTGGGGGAATATTGTTAATGGTGTAGATTTAATCAGGCGTATTCTTAAAAAAGATGCCTTTGGATTAACTAGTCCTTTAATAACTTTGGCATCAGGGGCAAAAATGGGGAAAACAGAAAAAGGTGCAATTTGGTTAAATGAAAGATTATTTTCTGCATATGATTATTGGCAATTTTGGAGGAATTCTGATGATAGAGATGTTGTTAAATTTTTAAAATTTTTCACAGACATTAGTTCTGACAATATACAAAAACTTGAAAAAGAAAAAAAAATTAATGAATTAAAAATAATACTTGCTAATGAAGCTACTAAGATACTTCATGGAAAAGAGAAATCATTAAAAGCAGAGAAAACAGCGGCAGATATTTTCAAATTAGGTAAAATTAATGATAATCAGCTCACAAAAAAAATTTTAAGAAAAGATATTGAAACAGGTGTTAAACTTTTAGAATTATTAGTAAACGCAAATATAACAAATTCTAAAAGTGAGGCTAGAAGAGCAATTAAAAATAAAGGTATTAAAATTAATGATATACCTGTAGTCGAAGAAAACAAAATTTTAAATTTATCAGATTTTGAAAAAGAAAATATGAAAATTTCTTTTGGTAAAAAAAAACATTTTCTTTTTAAAATTACTTAGGTTTCTTTAGGGCTTTCTGAATAAATCTTGGAGTAAGTGTTTTAATTGGATTAACAGAAGTTTTGATTTTACCAGGAACACCTTTCATTTTAAAACTAATTCCGAACAAACCTTCTCCTATTTCTTTAGGAATTAGAATATCTCCAACTATTGGTAACTTTGAAAGAAATTTGTTGAGTGTTTTTGCTGGTACCATTGTACCTCTTAAACTGACTAAGCCTGTGTTTGACTCTACATATCCTTCCATTAAAATTGAAACACTGGGACCAATGGCATAAAGTTCTTTTAAATTTAATACTTGATCACTTTGAACTATAGACATATCCAATTTCTCAAAAGACAATCCATCACCCGAAACAGCATCTACCATTCCACCAAAATCAGCTAAAGATAAAAGTTTTGCTAAACCAGGAGCGTCTCTGACTTTAAAATTCTCAATAGTAAGGTTTGTATTTCTAACTTTAGAGTCGTAAGAGGAAAATATTAAAAGTTGTCCACCAGATAAACCATTAAAAAATTTATAGTTGGAAAGCAGGGGTTTTGGTAAATCTGAATATATTTCAAGAATTTTTTTATTAGATTTTTTATCTAACCTTAAAGAGATATCTAAATATTTGCCATCTTTGAATTCACCTTTTGATACAATTTTATTAAATTTACCCTTTTCAATGTCACCAATAAGATTAAAGTTAGATATTACGTCATCCGCATTCGTTGAAATTTCTTTAATATTTAATTTAATTTCTTTACTTATATTATTTAAAAAATTTGAGTTGTTATTTTTTTCTAATAATTTTGTTAAATTACTAGCATCGTATTTTATCCCTTCAACTTTTATTTTTTGACCAAAACTAACTTTAAAATCATTATTAAACTTTCCATTTTTAAAGGTTTTTACATAAATATTATCAAATTTTAACAATTTTTTATTTTTTATAGACAAATTATTTATTTCAATTTTATTCTTATCTTCTTTTAAATTAAATTTTTTAAGATTAATATTATTTTTGCTTATTTCTATTGTTGTGATTAAGTTTACAACCTTATTTTTTGAACTAAAATTTAAAAATGGTATGTATATTTCATTATTGAAATCACCACTAATTGAGATTAGTTTTGATTTGGAGTCATATAGATTTTTAAAATTAAATTTTTGTAATAAGTTGTTATTTACACTGTATAAACCTGATAAATCTAATAATTTTTTATTATTCTTATTATACCTAATTTTAAATTTAGTTTTTTCTAGGCCTAGATTGTTTATTGAATTTTTTATATACAAATATTTTTTTGGTTTTTGAAACTTAATATCAAATTTTTTGATATCACCGGATGCTTTCAACTGGTAATCAATAACTTTCAATGTTTTATCAAATTGAACTTCAAATAAACTTTGTATTTTTCCACTAAGTTGTAATCTTTCAAGATTTTTAGTTGTTTCTTTTTTTAAAAGTTTATCAAAATCAATTTTACTCAATTTTAAATCTGACTTTATATTTCCTTTAATATTAAGTGATTTATTATTATCAAATTCAAAACTACCAGTGTTTATCTGAAAACCGTTTATCAAACCTCTAATGTTGCTAATTTCACCATTATTTTTTTTAATTGTGTATACAAAGCTCATTTTTTTAAAATCTATTTTATTGGCATTAGCATTTAAGTTTTTAATAGTTCCATTAATTTCGTAATTTTTGATTTTATTTTTGACAAGATATAAATCTAATTTAAACGTTGCCTTTCCACTTTCTACATCATTAATAAAAAATTTTTTAAAGTTCGATGGTTTTTGGTATCTGATAATTTTTTTAATCTCATTAATATCAATCTCATTAGATGAAATATTAATTTTTTCTATTTCTGGTTTTCCTTTAAGAACAGACTTAAGATTTACATATACGTCTATTTTTTTAATTTTAATATTATTATCTTGATATTTGATTTCAGGATTCAAAGTTGTTAAAAAAAAACTTAGATTTTTAATATTTATCTTAATTCTTATTTTTTTAAATTTTATTTCTGTATTTTGAATGCTTAGAGAAACTTTTTTTTCAAGTAGAGAGTTGAATTTATCAGTTTCGTAACCGATTAGAGACAAGTAAACTAATAAAAAAAAAGTTAATGAAAAAATAAGAGCTAATGGCCATAAAATTATTTTCTTCATTTACTTATTCAAAACCCCCGCTTCTATAAAACTGTCGATATCTCCGTTAAGTACAGCATCTGGGTTAGTATTCTCAGTTTTATTTCTTAAATCTTTAACAAGTTGATATGGTTGCAAAACATAAGATCTAATTTGATGGCCCCAGCCGATGTCCGTCTTTAAGCTTGATTCTTTTAAATTCTCCTTTTCCCTTTTTTGTAATTGATATTCATAAAGTCTTGCTTTCAACATTTTAAAACAAGTGTCTTTGTTTTTGTGTTGAGATCTTTCATTTTGACATTGAACAACAATTTTTGTTGGTAAATGAGTAATTCTTACAGCGCTGTCCGTAGTATTAACATGTTGACCTCCTGCTCCACTTGATCTGTAAGTATCTATACGTAAATCATTTTCATTAATTTCAATATTTAAATCATCATCGACTACAGGATAAACCCATATACTTGCAAAACTAGTATGCCTTCTCGCTCCACTATCAAACGGAGAAATTCTTACTAGTCTATGTACTCCTGATTCATTTTTCATTAAGCCATATAAATTTAATCCTGATACTTTAAGAGTAGAAGATTTTATTCCAGCCTCCTCACCTTTATGTTCACTAATAATTTCATAGGAAAAATTTTTTTTATCAAACCATTTTAGATACATTCTTCGTAACATTTCAGCCCAATCTTGACTTTCTGTTCCACCTGCTCCTGCATGAATTTCAAGATAAATATCCAAAGCATCATTTTCACCTGACAGAAAACAAGCAACTTCAAGTTTTTTCAGATCTTTAAAGAGCTCACTTATTTTAACTTCACAATCTTTGATAATTTCTTCATTTTTTTCTTCAATGCCTAAAGAATTCAAATCCTTTAAGTTTTTAATGTCATTGCCAAATTTTTTATATGATGTGACTATATCTTCAAAAAATTTTTTTTCTTTAAGAATATTTTTTACTCTTTTTTGATCTTTCCAAAAATTTTCTTTGGATGTTTCTTCTGAAATAGATTCTAGTTTTTTTTGAATATTATTCTTTTCAAAGGTACCCCCTTATATTTTCTAATATCTTATTAGTTAGAATTAGGGATGTTTCAAAAGATTGCATTAATAAAATTGCCTAAACTTAATTAATTTATCATAATTATAATTTGAAATTAATTGCTTATTATTGAGACTGTTAATATCTTTTTGTTTAAAAGCTTCAAGGATAAAATTTTTATCATCAAAATCAGTTTGTTCTCCAGTGTTATAATTTATAGGAGCAAAATAAATTCCATTAGGAACTTCAAATTCATTAAAATCATCTAAGTATAAAGCTCCCTTTACAAAGTTTTTAAATATTGGAAGAGCAGCTTTAGAGCCTGTTTCATACTTTCCTAATGTTTTTGGGTTATCAAATCCAATATAAACACCAATAACTAAATTTGAGCTAAATCCTATAAACCAGGCGTCAAAATTATCATTTGTTGTTCCTGTTTTGCCGGCGATTGGAACATTAAGATCTTTAAGTTTTTTTCCCGTTCCTCTTGTTACAACTCCTTTTAAAATTGAAGTAATTTGATATGCCGTTTGTTCGCTTATAATTTGTTTATTTTTTAAATCGATCGTTGGGAGTCCTACTTCTTCTTTATTTTCAGTGTATCTGTCACAGCCTTTACACTCAGCATATTTTGGAGTAAAAATTGTCTTACCTCTTCGATCTTGGATACGATTAATAAGTATTGGCTTTATTTTTTTTCCACCATTTATAAAAGTTGCATAACCGGAGGTTAAATTTAGCAAAGAAGTTTCAACTGAACCCAATGAAACTGATAGTAACTCCGGTATCTCATCATATATTTCTAATTCTTTGGATAGTTTTAATATCTTGTCAACACCAAGATTTTTTGCAATTCTTACTGTCATCAAGTTCCTAGAATATTCTATACCTTTTCTTAATGTTGAAGGACCATAAAATTTTTTTCCATAATTTTCTGGTTTCCAGTCTTTTAAACCTATACCCTGCTCAGCAATGAATGGTGCATCTAAAACAATTGAATTAGGCGATAAACCATTTTCAATTGCTGCAGCGTAAACAAATGGTTTAAATGCTGACCCGGGTTGTCTTTTTGCTTGTGTCACTCTGTTAAATTCACTCGATAAGTAGCTAAATCCTCCAACTAAAGCTTTTACCTCACCAGTAAATGGATCAAGGGCAACTATTCCTCCATTCACTTTGGGGTATTGCTTAATCTCCCACATATTTTTATTTTTTTTTACAAATACAAAATCACCTAAATTAAAGACATCAAAAATATTTTTCTTTTTGAGTATCCAAAATAAATTAGATTTATTTATCTTTATATTCTCATTATTTTCTGTTTTTAAAACTAAATAATTCTCATCAATATTAGTTATTTCTGCTTTGTCCCAATTTAAAGTTTTGTCGATGATAAAATCATTTAATTTTTTTTCCCAGTTCGCGTCTTGATATTTATTTATTATTGGTCCTCTCCAACCATGACGTCTATCATAGGACTCGATTCCATCTCTCAAAGCTTTAACCGCTTCTATTTGAAATTTTATATCTAGTGGTGATTTTATGCTAAGTCCTTGAGTATATAATTTCTCAAAACCATATTTATCTTTGATAATTCTTCTTACTTCCTCAGTATAAGAATTAGCCTCATTAACTATCTCAATTTTTCTTCTTTTAATTCTAATTTCTTTTTTTTTTAATTGTAAATATTGATTGTTATCAATGAAGCCATTTTCATTTAAATTTTTCAAAACCAAATCTCTTCTGAATTTTGCTTCTTTTGGATCTTTCACTGGATTATAACGGCTAGGAGCTTTAGGTAAAGCCGCAAGTAAAGCTGCCTCTTCATATTCTAAATCTTTAATCGATTTATCAAAATATTCTAAACTTGCTGCTGCTACTCCATATGTGCCTTGTCCTAAATAAATTTGATTAAGGTAAAGTTCTAAAATTCTTTTTTTCGAATAAGCTTTTTCTATCCTAAAGGCTAGAATTGCCTCTTTAATTTTTCTTTTTAAAGAAACTTCATTTGTTAATAGGAAGTTTTTTGCTACTTGTTGTGTAATAGTGGAAGCTCCCTCTAATCTTTTATCTCCTAAAATATTTTTAATATTATTTATTGTTGCTCTTAAAATCCCTTTAGCGTCTACACCCGGATGATTAAAGAAATTTTTGTCCTCTGCTGATAGAAATGAATTTATTACTTTACTTGGGATTGAGTCATAAGGGACAAATAATCTTTTCTCTAAAGCATATTCTGCTATCAACTTACCTTCCTTTGAATAAACTCTACTTGATATTGGTGGTTGATAATTTGATAATTTTTTATAATCAGGCAAACCAGAGGAAAAATAAAAAAAGGCAGAGAAAATTAGTAATAGAGATGCAACTAGTATTATAATAAGTATTTTTAATGAGAAATTAATAAGATTAAACATGTATTTTACATTTTATATCAATAATTCTGGCTATCTTATGGCATTTAGATTATAAATAACTAATAAAAATTATGTTATTTACTAATAAAATTATGATTACAAAAAAAATGAATATATTTAAAGGAATTCAAATTACATGGATAAAAATTTATACATTGATGCTTCGCATCCAGAAGAAACTAGAATTGTTCTTAAATCAAATCTTACAATTGAAGAGTACGAGTACGAAAATAAAAATAGGGTAAATTTTAAGAATAATATCTATCTAGGAACAATCAGTAGAGTTGAACCCTCACTTCAAGCAGCCTTCGTTGACTTTGGGAGATTTAAGCACGGTTTTTTAGCATTTAATGATATTCAATCTGACTACTACCAGATTCCATCGGAAGACAAAGAAAAATTAAAAAATGTAGAAGAAAAAATCCGTGAAGACCTAAAAAATACTAATTTAGATGATATTGGTGGCAATCAAGAGTCAGCTAATAATGAAGAAAAAACTGAGAACGTAGAAGATCGTAGTAAAAATTCTAATAATGTTACTACTGACAATAAAAGTAATTATAGAGAAAAATTGAAAAACACCTACGGTCTGAAAAAGTACAGAATTCAAGAAGTTATAAAGCCGGGACAAGTTATTTTAATACAAGTTTTGAAGGAAGAGAGAGGTCAAAAAGGAGCGGCACTCACAAGCTTTATATCTCTTGCAGGTAAATACATGGTTTTGATGCCAAATACTGCGAAAGGCGGAGGAATATCAAGAAAAATTTTTAATTCTACTGATAGACAAAAAATTAGAGAAATTTTAAACAAAATAGAGATACCTAAAAGTATGGGAGTCATTGTTAGAACAGCAGGTGCAAATAAAACTAAAAATGAAATTGAAAAAGATTTTCAAAATACTTTGAAAACATGGGAGGAAATTAAAGAGAAAGCAGTGGTTTCAAATGCACCTTCATTAATTTATGAAGAGGGAGATATTATCAAAAGAGCCTTACGAGACATTTATGACAATGAAACTAAATATATTTATGTAGATGGTAATGAAGGTTATCAAAAAACAAAAAAATTTATGAAAGAATTGATGCCTAAAAATACTAAATACGTTAAAAAGTATAGAGGTAAAATACCGTTGTTTCATGATGCATCAATTGAGAAAGAGTTAAATAATATTTTTGAACCAACTGTAAAACTTAAGTCCGGAGGCTACTTAGTAATAAACCCCACTGAAGCTTTAGTAGCTATTGATATTAATTCTGGTCAGTCAACTAAACAAATGAATATTGAAAAAACTGCATTAAATACAAATCTTGAAGCAGCTGAAGAAATTTGCAGACAGATTAAATTAAGAGATCTTTCTGGTCTTATAGTAATTGATTTTATTGATATGCTTAATTTTTACAATAAAAGAACTGTAGAAAAAAAAATGAGAGAATGTGTAAGGAAAGATAGAGCGAGAATTCAGATAGGGAGAATTAGTAACTTTGGATTGTTAGAAATGACTAGACAAAGATTAAGAGAAGGATCAATTCGATGGGAAACAAATTTATCTTTAGAGTCATTCTCGCAAAAAATTGTAAAAAAAATTGAAATGTTAGCATTTAACAACAAAATCAAAATAATTAGAGCTTATGTTCCGGAAAAAGTTAAATTATATATTGATAGTAATTTATCGAGGGAATTGAGTTATTTTCAAAAAAAATATTTATACAAAATAGACTTAATAGAAAAAGCTTCATTTGTAATTCCTGAATACAGAATTGAACTACTAAATAAATCAAAAAAAATAATTAATAAATTTGAAAATATAAATCTTATTAAGAACTTAAACGTTGTAAGTGAAAAATTTTCTAAAACACAAAGAGTAGAAAAGAAAAATTTAAAAGTCTTACCAAAAAAAATAAAAGATAAAGAAGAGGTTAAAAAGTTAAAAAAACCAAGAACTCTTTGGATAAGAAAGAAAAAAGCTAGCTGATTATCCCTTTTTTAGGAGAGGAAGCACTAGCAAAATAATTTTTTTTCATTCGTCCAGACAAAAAAGATTGTCTCCCAGAAATAACTGCGTGTTTAAAAGCTTCAGCCATCAAAATTGGGTTTTTGGCCAATGCAATGGCTGAATTAACTAAAACTCCATGACACCCCATTTCCATGGCGATAGCGGCATCCGAAGCAGTACCTATACCAGCATCTATAATTACAGGAACTTTAGATTGTTTTATGATTAACGAGATATTTAATTTATTATGTATCCCAAGGCCAGAGCCTATTGGTGCAGCTAATGGCATTATTGCTGACGCACCTAAGTCCTCAAGTTTTTTTGCATGCAATGGATCATCTGTACAATATACTAGAACTTTAAACCCTTCTTTGACAAGAACTTTAGTAGTTTTTAAAGTTTCAATCATATCCGGGTATAAAGTTTTTTTATCCCCTAATATTTCCAGCTTTACCATTTTCCATCCACCTATCTCCCTTGCAAGTCTTAAAGTTCTTAGTGCATCTTTTGAGTTAAAACATCCTGCTGTATTTGGGAGATATGAAATTTTTTTTGGATTTATATAATCCATTAACATAGGTTTTTTTTTGTCAGATATATTAACTCTTCTAACTGCCACGGTAACCATATCAGCTCCTGATGATTTAATCGCTTTAGCAGTCTCATCTAGGTTTTTGTATTTACCTGTGCCTACTATCAATCTTGATTTAAGAATCTTTTTATCTATTTTAAAAATATCTTTTTTCATCTTAGCCACCACCAATAAATTGAACTATTTCAATTTTATCGTTATTTTTTAATCTTTTTTTATTGTACTCATTTTGAGGTAATATTTTACCATTGAGTTCTATAGCAACCTTTTTCCCGTTCAATTTATATTTTTCTAATACATTCTGTATTGAAAAATTTTGCTTTATAGACACCTTTTTTCCATTTATTTGAATTTTTGCCATAATTTAGTTATCTA
>TARA_B100001057_G_scaffold448233_1_pt1 | contig 13534 bp, 7 predicted proteins | sample TARA_B100001057 | Tara Oceans TARA_B100001057 (sample SAMEA2621839) | marine metagenome | biome: marine biome (ENVO:00000447); feature: surface water layer (ENVO:00002042); material: "saline water (ENVO:00002010), including plankton (ENVO:xxxxxxxx)" | depth 5 m
GTTTTTGGAGCTGGTTATCTTAGAATTCCAGATATGATAAAAAAAGGGTTTTGGTTAAATATAATATCTATAATTTTAATTTCTATAATGGTATACTATTTCGTTCCAATATTATTAAAATTTTAATTTTTTTTTAAAAAATAATTCTACCAGGATTTAAAATATTTTTTGGATCAAATAGTTTTTTTAATTTTTTCATCAATTCAATTTCTTGTTCTGATCTACTTGTTTTAAGATACCCCTTTTTATGAAGTCCTATGCCATGTTCAGCAGACAAAGATCCATTTAGTTTTTTTAGAGGTGAGTATACGATTGAATTAATTAAATCAATAGTTTTTAAATCATCTTTATCTCTTCCAATAATAAAATGAATATTTCCATCTGCAACATGACCAAATGGAAAAACTGTCTTAACTGAATCTAAAGTTTTTAATTTTTCAGTTATAGATTCAATGACTTCTCCAATCTGTGGAATAGGTATACTAATATCAAAGTGTTGATCATATTTTGCCTTAGATGCAAGAATAGATACATCTTCCCTGATTTGCCATATTTCATTTAATTCTTTTTGTGATGTAGCCATTACTGCATCTTCAATTATACTTTTATTTAGAGCAGATTCAATATGATTTTCTAATAAAGCGTAGTCCTTTTTTGGATTACTACCCAAACTTTCGATAAAAACGTAATATTTGTAATTATAGCTCAATGGCTTTTTTAGTCCAGATGATTCTGTCATAGCTTTGTAAGTTGAATTCCAAATTAATTCAAAACCACTTAGGCTTCCGCTTAATCCTTTTTCTAGGTATTTTAATAGTTTGACTACATTTTCATATGAATTCAAAGCTACCAAAGCTGATGATCTACTTTTTGGAGCCTCCTGAAGTCTCATTACTACTCGAGTTACAATTCCCAATGTTCCCTCACTTCCAATAAAGAGCTGCTTCAGGTCATATCCGGAGTTATCTTTAATTATTTTTTTAAGAGATGAAATGATTGTTCCATCTGCAAGTACTACTTCAATTCCAAGAACCATTTGCCTAGTCATACCATAACGAAAAACTCTAAGCCCACCAGCATTCGCAGAGACCGCTCCACCAATCTGCGCTGAACCTTTAGCTCCAAAATTTAATGGAAGTAATAAATCTTTATCGGCAGCAGCATTAATTAAATTTTCAATTATCACTCCTCCTTGCGCAGTAATTGTTTTACTTTGAGGATCAATTTCTTCAATAGAATTCATTTTTTCTAGAGAAATTACCAACTCATCCTTTTTTGTTTCGGTGCCTCCTACTAAATTAGTTAGTCCACCATGGACTATGATTTTTTGATTATACTTATTACACAAAGAAACAATCAGGCTTATCTCTTCGGTACTTTTGGGAAAAGTAACAGCTATAGCTTGGAGTGGCTCATCAGTTCTCCATATGTGAGAGAAACGTGTGTGTACATCTTCCCCAATGAGCAACTGATTTTTTTTCAAAATAGATTTTAATGATTTAATTAAATTTTCCGTATTCATATTTCTGATAAGTGATAATCTATAACTAAGATAATTTTTTTTAAATTTGTATATTAAATTTGGTCTGTTGAAACAAAAAAAATCTCGGTACAGTTTATTAAGCTCAATAGTATTGCTCTTAGTTTTTACCTCACCAAGCTTATTTAATCTAGGTAAGGTTTTCGAAAATCATGATCATGAGGTTTGTACCGAAAATACAGCTCATTTTCATCAAAAAGATGATACATGCTTTACTTGTAGCGATTTTAATTTTTCATCATTCAAATTGAATTCATTAAATAAAATGAAATTTGTAAATAAATTTCATAAAAAAAATGAAATAAAATCATATCTACTTAATTTTTCTTCTAAGACCAACAAAACAAGATTCCTAAGGGGACCACCCATTGTAGTTTAATTTAAATTATAATTTATTAACTAATAAAGCTATGTTCTCCATAGCATTTTTTCAAAATTAAACTATTTACAAAATGAAAAATTTAAAATATTACTTTAGTACCCTTTTAATGATAACTATAATTATATCTTGTTCAAAAGACGAAGCAACAGTTGAACCTGTAGCCGTTAATGAAGAAGAGGTTATCACAACTATGACAATAACTCTCGCACCAACAAGTGGAAGCACCACATTGGTTACTTTAAAAACTCAAGATCTTGATGGCGATGGACCCAATGCTCCAACAGTAACTGTTTCAGGTAATTTAACTGCAGGTGCTGTATATGCAGGAGCAATTGAATTTTTAAATGAATTAGAATCTCCTGCTGAGGATATAACTGAAGAGGTAGAGGAAGAAGACCTTGAACATCAGGTTTTTTATACTCTGGGTGGAGGTTTAGATGCAACTGTCGCTTATGCTAATAACGATTCTGCAGGTAACCCTCTAGGTACCGAGTTTACACTTACAGCAGGCACTGCGAGTAGTGGATCATTAACTTTTACACTAAGACATGAGCCAAAAAAACCGAATACTGGTTTAATAGATGCCGGAGGGGAAACAGATATTGAAACAACTTTCAATATTACTATAGAGTAAGAATAATAACCTAATAATGTTTGTTTAAAGGGGTAATTAACATCAAATTGTTAAATACCCCTTAACTTGCTATAATATTATGTTTAAATTCAAGATTCTTTGTTTTATTTCATTGTTTAGCAGTTTATCATTAAATGCTCAAAACTGTAATAATATTTTTAATGGAAGGGTTCTAGACTTGCACGACAACTCTCCTCTTTCGGGGGCAGCAATATCTGTTATGGGAGTTTATGAAAGTTTTACGGATAATAATGGTTTTTTCACAATTAATAATTTGTGTAATCAAAATTACACTTTTGAAATATCACATCCTCTCTGTGATCGAAAAGAGTTTGATGTTGACATTTCAAAAAATAAAGAAAAAACATTTCGTTTAGAACACCACATAAAGGAATTAAATGAGATTATTTTATATGGAAATTCATTTGAAAAAAAATCGAAAACCATTATCGAAAATATTATATCTACTGAAACTCTTCAAGACTATGCAAGTGAAACATTTGGAGATGCATTGACTAGCTTATCTGGAGTCTCATCATTTAATACTGGTAACTCAATTGTTAAACCTGTTATTAATGGTTTACACAGTAACAGAGTTGAAATTATTAATAATGGGGTTAGAATGGAAGACCAACAATGGGGTGTTGAACATGCTCCAAATATTGATATAAATTCATTAGATAAAATAACCTTAATCAAAGGTGCTGGAGCATTGCAGTTTGCTGGAAGTGCTTTAGGTGGAATAATCATTGGAGAATCGGCAAAGTTATCTCTTCAAGACAGTTTATACGTAAATACCTCAATCATTGGGGCCTCAAATGGAAGGGGTAGTTTGTTGAGATCAAAATTAACTCAAAGTCATGCCAATGGACTTTATTATACACTTAATACATCGCTCAAGCGATTTGGTGATTATAGTGCACCAAATTATATAATGAGAAATACAGGTGTAAATCAAAAAAATCTTTCTTTAAAGTTAGGTTTGAATAGGGTTAATTTCGGATTTGAATTTTTATATTCATTTTTTAATAATGAAATTGGGATTTTGAGATCATCTCATGTTCATACTCCTCAAGATCAAGTTAGAGCTATAAATAGCGATTTTCCACTTTTCACTGGTGATTTTAAATACGAGATCGAGGCGCCAAAGCAGGATGTAAAGCATCAGATCTTAAGACTAAAGGCTTTTAAAAAAACAGAGAATATTGGGGAATTTTCAATTCAATATGATTTTCAGAGAAATAATCGATTTGAATATGATATAAGACTTGGGGATGATAAATTTAAACCATCAACAGATCTCGAGCTGGAAACACACACTCTTTCAATAGATTTGAAATCAGAAATAAAAGAAAGAATCAAATTAAAAGTAGGTTTAACTGGAAGATATCAAAAAAATTTTCCTGATCCAGTCACTGGAGTTAGAAGAATAATTCCTGATTATAAAAAATATGATTTTGGAATCTATGCCATTTCTGATTATAGGATAAATGAGAAATGGCTTATTGAATCTGGAATTAGATTTGATCACACATTAATGGATGTTTATAAATTTTATCGAACATCTTTTTGGGTCTCTAGAAACTACGATCAATTATTTCCAGAGCTTGTAATTAGGGAGGTTAATTCCCAAACCCTTATAAATACAAAATTAAATTATAACAATATTTCTGCAACGTTAGGGGCAAAAAATAATAGTAATAATTACACCTCATTTTTAAATTATTCGGTTGCTTCTAGAGCTCCTAATCCGTCAGAATTATTTAGTGAAGGTCTTCACCATTCTGCGGCAAGGATTGAACTGGGTGATTTAAGGTTTAAATCAGAGATAGGACACAAGCTCTCATACACACTTCAACGAAACGAAGAAACTTTTACCATTTCAATTAATCCATACTATAATCTAATAAATGATTTTTTGATTTTAGAGCCATCATCAGTACAGACTTCAATTCGGGGCACATACCAAGTTTGGACTTACAGGCAGACAAATGCAAATTTATTTGGTTTGGATATCGACGCAACTATTGCTCTATCAAAAAAAATTAGTTATGGTCATAAATCCTCAATTGTTAAATCGTACGATCGAATTCTAAAAATACCACTTATTAATATGCCCCCAGTTAATACTCAAAATGAGATTATTTATGAAAATCGAAATTTTAAGAATTTTAAAATCAAATTAACTAGTAACTATGTCTTTAGACAAAATGAATATCCAGACAACAACTTTGAGGTTTTTATAGCTACCTCCCAGTTATATGAGACCGTTGATATAAGCTCACCCCCTGATCACTATCATTTGATAAACTTCAATTCTAGCATAGATTTAAAAAATAAGAATTCAAAAAGACTATCTTTAAGTTTAAAAATTAATAATCTTCTAAATAACTCATATAGGAATTATTTAAACCGTATGAGATATTATTCACATGAATTAGGAAGAAATATTATTATTGGTTTAAACTATAATTTTTAGTTAATAATTGTCTTCAATTAAATTCAAAAGAAAAATGGGATTAGGGATAATTACCGCTACAGGTATTTGTTCCATGATGGGAGCATCTATTAATGTTGTGCCATTTATGATTCAAAAAAATGTTCCAGGTATTGGTACTTATGTAATTCCGGCATTTATTTTTGCGGCTATTCCTGCATTGTTAGCAGCCTTATCCTATTCAATTCTTGCATCTGCAATGCCAAGGGCTGGTGGTAGTTATTTATATGTAAGTAGAGGCTTAAATCCATATTTAGGATTTGCAGCTAGTTTTTCCCAATGGTTTGGACTCTCAGTTGTTATTGGAGTTATTGCTTACATAATTCCACCCTTCTTAAGGGATATTTCAATACTATTAAATATTGATTCGTTATCTCTTTTACTCCAAAATGGAATAATAAGATTAACTATTGCCCTATTGCTAATTTGGCTTTTTGTGATAATAAATATTAGAGGTACCTCTGCATATACTATTACAATAATGCCTATGCTTTATTTAATGTTTATTCTCGGAGGAATTGTGATTTTTTCAGGATATTATTATGATAGTAATGATTTTATTGAAAGTTTAAAATTGAGGGAAAATATAACTTTTACTCCTTTAGATAAACCTAAATTTGAACTAACTATATTTTTTTCTGCTGCAGCTGTTTTGTTTTCGAGTTTTATTGGCTTTGATTCAATAGCTCAAACAGGAAGTGAAGCTAAAAATCCAACTAAATCAATTCCAAAGGCAATTTTATTATCTATCTCTAGTGTTGGTCTATTTTATTTTTTATTTACATCCGCAGTCTATAATGTTATTCCATGGAGTTTTATAGCTGAGGAGTCATTAAAAAAAGATATTTCTGCTCCTGGAATGCTGAGCTATGTTTTACCCTCAGGATGGGGAGTTGCAATATTAATTGGAGCTGCATTCGCTCTAATAAATGATCTTCCATCAATGATACTTTCAGTTTCAAGATTGATGTACTCCTGGTCAAAAGACAATATTTTCCCAAAGTTTTTCTCGGAAATCCATCGAAGGTATAATAGTCCACATAGGGCATTAATTTTTTCAGGATGTTTAGCAAGCATAGGGGCATTTGGATCTCATTTTGCTAGTGATATTTTTTTAGGAATAGATATAATGGTGACTTCAATGATGTTTAATTTTATTTTAATGTGTTTAACTTTAATTGCAATACCTAAAGTTAATCTATCATTATATAACCAAATAACACTTCTTAAAAATAGAGTCATTCAAAAAATAATTGGTTATTCTGGAATACTCTTATTGATCTTCTTTTTTGTCATACATACTTATAAAGATATATCAGTGACTACTAAAAGATGGTATTTTCATTCAACATATATTTGGTTAATTGTTATGAGCTTAGCAACTTTTTTCTTTATTTACAGATGGAAATTTTTAATTTTAAAAAATAAAAATTTAAAGGAGGTTTTTAAAAAGCTTCCAGATCAATAATAAATGAAATCTCACATAAAATTATCTGATTATTTAAAAATACCAAGAATTATTGTTGGTTTCTGGCAAATTGCTGATATGGAAAATCAAGGAATTGATTTTGATATTAATAGTTGTGAACGTGATCTAAACAATTATGTTCAGTCTGGTTTCAATACTTTTGACATGGCAGATCATTATGGTTCAAGTGAGATTATTTTAGGGAAATTCAAAAATAAATTTTCTAAAAGTGACATCAAATTATTTACCAAATGGGTGCCATCGCCAGGAAAAATTAATCGCGATATAGTTCGTGAGAATATTTTATACTCTCTAGAAAGAATGCAACAAAAGTCGATTGATTTATTGCAATTTCATACATGGCATTATCCTGATCCAAGTTGGTTAGATGCACTTAATTATCTTAATGAATTAAAAACCGAGGGTTTGATAAAGGATATTGGTGTTACCAATTTTGACTCTGCTCACTTAAGAATTGCATTATCAAATGGAATCCCCTTAATTAGTAATCAAGTTTGCCATTCTTTAATTGATAATCGTGCATCCGGAAGACTTTCGGATGTTTGTCAAAAATATGGAGTTAAACTATTAGTTTATGGAACTCTAGCAGGTGGTTTTTTAACCGAAAAATGGCTAAATAAGCCGGAACCAAAACCAGGAGAACTATCAAGTTGGTCTGAAATGAAATATAAAAGATTTATTGATATCGCTGGAGGCTGGGAAGTATTTCAAAATTTGTTAAAAACAATAAAAAAAATAGCCGATAAACATAATGTATCAGTAGCCAATATTTCTTCAGGGTACGCTTTAAAAAATAAAAATGTTGCTGCAGTTATTATTGGTTCAAGATTAACTGAAAATAATCACATAAACGAAAATAAAAAAATAGTTAATATCGAATTAGATTCAGATGATGTGAAGCAGATTTCAGTTGCACAAAGCAAAATGAATTCCATTCCAGGTGATTGTGGTGATGAGTATAGAGAGCCTCCATTTTTAACTGCTTCTGGAGATCTAAGTGATCATATAAAATCGATTCCTAGAGTATACAAAGTCGAAAAAAATAAGAAAAGCAGTAAAATTTATAGTGGCACTAATTGGGAGAAATTAGCTGGCTATTCTAGGGCCAATAAAATAGGAAATAAGATATATGTTTCAGGGACAACAGCAACTCATAGGAATCATATAGTAGGAAAAGGCGATCCATCAGCGCAAACTCACTTTATTATTGATAAAATAGAAGCAGCAATAAATTCCTTGGGTGGAGAATTAAAAAATGTAGTTAGAACAAGAATTTTTATTAATAACATTGATGATTGGGAGGAGGTAGCAATAGCTCACGGAGAAAGATTTTCAAAAATTAATCCGGCAAACACATTAGTAGAATCAAAACTTGTTGGCAAAGGATATTTGGTGGAAATTGAAGCCGAGGCCGTTATTAATTAGTTTTTTAATTTTTAATTTTTTTTAAGAATTTTTTCCATTTTGATTCGACAAAACTATCTACTTCTTTTTCATAACCCTCTACTATTTTAAGGGCTTCGTTTAGTCTTTGCCAATGTTGTTTTGAAGGTTTTTTAATTCCAGCAATGCTTAGTTTTTCAATATTTGAAACTAATGAATATGGGGTTATTTGATTTGATTTCCATGCACCAACTTGTCTGTTTTTTGGAGTTTCTTTTCCAACCTCTTTTAATTGATTTATAGCTGTTTTAATGTCTGAAAAACTATTTTTATTTTTACGATCTATTATTTCCTCCATATTATCTAAACTATCTGATATTTTATCCATTTTTCTGAAGACATCATTTAGTTGTTTTACAATTTTTTTTGATGATTTTTTGAATAAATATATTTCTTTCTCAATTTCAGTAGAAATATCAAATCTGGGATCTTGATTTATCTTAATCATAACCGAATCTTTTTGATTTTTATATTCTAAAACGATTTTATACAAACCTGGTAATACAGCAATGCCTCTAGATTTATTTATTCCTTCTCTATGATTTAAACTCTCTGAAGCTTCATCTAGTCTCCATGTTATGTAATTTAGTCCTTCAATAATATCACTTGAATTAATTTCATTAATTTTCTTTTCTTTTGAATCATATATTGATCCCTTTACTCTATTATTCGATTCTATATCGGTATTTAAATAAAATGGAATTTCAACCTCTTGAAATGGTTTATTTTCTCCCTCGAACGTGGTATCAAATCCAGTCCAGATATTACCCGGAGGATTAATGAATAAACCTTTTACCTGAATTGCATCATTTACAGGAAATAAATTAATTTCTTTTTTTATGTTTTTTTTAGCAATTTCCCTTAAACTTAATAGATCATCTAAAATCCAAATTGCTCTTCCAAATGTTCCAATTATCAAGGCTGATTCTTTTTCTTGAATAACCATATCCATTGTTGAAACTGAAGGGTAACCGTTTTTAAATTTCTTCCAGTTCTTTCCCCTGTCAATACTTATCCAGAGACCATTTTCAGTTCCTAAGAAAAGCAGATTTTCAACCACTGGATCTTGAATAAATGAAAGTGAATATCCTTCAATTTTTTCACTATCTAATAGTTGTATCCATGTTTTACCATAATCATTAGTCTTAAATAAATATGGGTTATAATCTCCTTTCCTATAGTTATTGACTACAACCCATGCAGTTCCAGGATTATATCTTGATGCTTTTATTTGTGTAATCCAAGGTTGATGGGGAAAATTTAATATATTCTTTGAAACTAATTTCCATTTTTTTCCTCCATTAGTTGTAAGGTAGATTTCTCCGTCATCACTTCCTGTCCAAATAATATCCTTATTTAAACTACTGGGAGCAATAGTTAGTAAACTATTATATGTCTCAGCTCCAGAGATATCTAATGTTAATCCACCATAATCATTTTTTTGATGTTCGGGATTATTAGTTGTCAAATCATTTGAAATAATAGACCACGTCGAACCTTTATCCCTTGAATAATGGACATATTGAGATGCATAGTATACGCCATTTTCATCAAATGGATCTAATGAAAATGCTGAGTTCCAATTAAACCTTAAGGGGATTTTATAATTTAAATTTGGTGGTTTGATACTTATGTAGTAACCAGTTAATTTATCATATCTATATAATTCTCCATTTTGCGATGTACCGTATCCAAACCTGGAGTTAGATTTATCGGGCGATATATAAAAGCCATCTCCGCCTACAAGATATTGCCAATATAGAGTTCTTATCCCACCTCTTTTCCATGTATATGCAGGTCCAGACCAGTTACCATTATCTTGCATTCCCCCATAAACATTAAAAGGTGTGTCATAATCTACATTAATGTGATAAAATTGTGCAACTGGAATGGTTTCTGGAAAATACCAACTTTTTCCATAATCATTTGTAATTCCAATACCTCCATCACCACCAATTATAAAATTATGAGGATCTTTGGGATTTACCCAAAATGCATGAAAATCTGCGTGAATACCCTTGGTCTCGTCTGCAGGAATCATTGGGGTTTTATCAAAGCTTTTTCCACCATCGTAGCTTACTGATAATGGCTGATAAAGATTATATAATCTGTTTGGGTCCTGCGGGTCAACAGCTAGATCTTGAAAATAAAAAGGTCGATTATTAGTGAATTTTGGATTATCATTAATTAAACGCCAATTTTTTCCACCATCGTCGCTTCGATATAAAGAATTTTTTTTTGCTTCAATTTTTGCATAAATCCTATCTGGATTAGAGGGTGCTATTGCAATACCAATTCTTCCAAGTTCACCACTTGGTAAGCCATTTTTAGTTGATAATTTTTTCCAATTTTCCCCACCATCTTCAGTTATATAAATTCCTGATCCGCTTCCACCAGATCTGAAATAGTGGGTCGTTCTTCTATGATCATATAGAGTTGCAATAAGTTTTTTGGTATTTTTGGGGTCCATAATTAAGTCGGCAACTCCGGATGTTTTATTTGAATAAAGAATCCTTTTCCATGTTTTACCTCCATTAATTGTTTTATATAAACCTCTATTTTCGCTTGGTGAAAAAGGATCTCCCATTGCTCCGACAAACAAAATATTAGAGTCATTTGGATCTGTTATTATTCGATGAATTGTTTTTGTTTTAGCTAACCCCATGTGTTTCCAATTTTTTCCTCCATCTATGCTTTTATAAATTCCATTTCCAAGATTCATAGAATTTCTTGGGTTTCCTTCACCTGTTCCAACCCAGATAATATTTGGATTATTTTGGAAAATGTTTAAGGCACCAATATTTTGAGTGGATTCATTATCAAAAATTGGCTTCCATGCACTGCCACCATTTTCAGATTTCCAAACCCCACCAGAGGCTGCTCCAACATAAATTATTTTTGTATTTTTTTTCACAACATCAATAGCCGTAATTCTACCACTCATGTTAGACGGGCCAATACTCCTAATATTCAAATTAGAAATTTTATCAGTGTCTAATTCTTGTGAATTAGTTGATAATAATTGAAAAAAAACAACAAGAAAAATTTTTAAATAAAAATGTTTCATTTAGAACGTAATTTAGTTTTAAGTTAATCAATTTATTAAAAAATTGTTTCTTTGAAAGATATTGCGTTTTAATCATAACACAATTATAAAAAATTCAAACATGAAAAAGCAAAGCGTTCAATTCTTTTCATTTTTAATCTTTTTATTTTTAAATGCTTCAGCTCAGAAAATTGGTCAGACTAATAATGATCTTTATAATCTATTCAAACAATGGAGAGTATTTGAAGCTCCTCCGATGGCAGATGGAGCACCGGATTATAAAAAAGCAACCTTTGACGAGCGTTATCCAGAATTTTTGAAATTAAAATCAAAACTATGTGCGATTGATAAATCTTCACTAACAACTGAAGAAAAAGTTGACTGGACATTGATATGGGCAGAAATGAATGGTTATCTATTTAATTATAAAATTTTGAAACCTTGGGAAAGAGATCCTGCGTTTTATAAAACAATATGGACAAGTCGAAGTGATGTGCCTGCCCATGAGGGACCTTCTCATCACAATTTAACTGAATTATGGCAATATAAATTTCCTTTAAATAATATTGATAAATTAAGGCTTATTGCTGATTTAAAAATTATACCTCCTATAAACAGACAAGCTAAAGAGAATTTAATCGGTAACGCGAAAGATTTATGGGTTACTGGAATTAGAACAATCAAAAGACAATCATCTGATTTAAAAGATCTTTTGAAAAGAATCAACCCTTTAGATGAAAAAATTTTTAGAGTGATTACAGATGCCATTGACTCAACAAATGACTTTGTTAAGTGGTTAGAAAAAGAGTCAATACATAAAAATGGTCCATCAGGTATTGGAAAGGAAAATTATACATGGTATCAAAAAAACGTTCATTTAGTTCCTTTAACATGGGAGCAAGAGGTAATTCTACTAAAAAATGAGTTAGCAAGAGCTTGGGCCTTATTAAAGTATGAAGAGAAAAATAATAGTCAATTTCCATTTTTATCTCCTGCAAATAACTTTGAAGAATATGATAATTTGGCAAAAAAATCAGCAGAAGAACTTTTATCATTTTTAGATGAACAAAAAATTTTAACAATTAAGCCCTATTATAAAGATGCACTATTGCCACATCTTGGAAAATTTATTCCTGAGTCAAAGAGAAATTTTTTTTGGATTACAGCTCATTACGACCCAAAACCTTTGTATTCTCATTTTTTTCATTGGTTTGAACTTGCTCAAATGGATATTGATCCTCACAAAAATATCATAAGAAAAAAACCACTACTTTATAATATTTTTGATTCGAGAAGTGAGGGAGTGGCTACTGCAGTTGAAGAATTATTTATGCAAGCTGGTTTATATGAAAATAATCCAAGAGCAAGAGAAATAGTTTACATTCTAATCGCCCAAAGGGCAGCTCGTGGACTTGGTTCATTATATGCACATGCTAATATTATGTCAATGGAGGAAGCAGGGAAAATTCATTCGGAATATACCCCCAGGGGGTGGATGAAGACCGAGAAAGATTTATTAATTTTTGAGCAACACCTCTATTTAAGACAACCAGGTTATGGAACCAGTTATATTACTGGAAAATATTTACTTGAAAGCGCTATTGCTGATTATTTTAAAATTGATGAAGAAGAGAATTCAAAAGAGACTATTAAAGACTTTTTTGATCTTTTAATGAGTATTGGAAATATCCCTATGACATTGACTCATTGGCAGATGATAAATAGTAATAAACATATGGCTGATATTACAAATAAATGTGAATTAAGTTTATAGTTATACTCAAGTTTTTTAATTATATCTCAAATTAGAGCCCGATTAGATATTGAAACTTGAAAAATAGCTGTGTTTGATTAAATTCAAATAAATCAAAATGAATTTCATTTAATTCCCTAACGGAATTTTGATTTCCTCCTAAATAAAAAATTGTTGCAGGATTAGGGTTCCATTGAATTAATGGTTGGATAAAAAATTGATCATTAAAATTATTTTTTTCTGAAATAATTCTAAAATTAAAGGAGGATGTAAATTGATATCTAAAATCAAATCTTACAATGTTACCTTTAAAATAATTACCTGTTGTGTTTAATTTTTTTAGTTCAGATCCTCTGAATGAGGGATTAAAACTAATATTATCATTTATTTGATAATTTATTTTAAAGAAATATGATTTAAGTTTTCCAACCTCAGGAATTATTTCATTCATTGATAAATCTTTTCCTAAAATTAAATAAAGATCAAAATTTATTGATTCACTTGGTGAACCTTCAACAGAAAACTCATGTGTTGGTAAATGATTAAAACGAATACCTAAAAAAGTTTTTGTAGCATCATAATCTAGTGTGTATTCAAATTCTGTTTGTCCATAAGTTTTAAATGATGCAAATAAGTCAACACTCATCGTTTTATATAAATTTTCAAAAGTATAGACAACGTCAATTTTTGTTCCAAATCCGAATGACTGAAGAGCAGGTTTATTAATTATATTTATATATTCATGATATA
>TARA_B100001057_G_scaffold491138_1_pt1 | contig 13519 bp, 10 predicted proteins | sample TARA_B100001057 | Tara Oceans TARA_B100001057 (sample SAMEA2621839) | marine metagenome | biome: marine biome (ENVO:00000447); feature: surface water layer (ENVO:00002042); material: "saline water (ENVO:00002010), including plankton (ENVO:xxxxxxxx)" | depth 5 m
TCTGCTTCAAATTTTGGATCTAATGATTTATATGAATTTTCCCAATCACCAAGCACGCCTAGTCTTTTAAAATCATTTAATTGTTTATTTATTTGGCTTTCAGCATATTCTTTGCAAGCTTTTTGAAAAGCCTCTTTGTTTTTTACGAGTTCACTGTTTTTTCCATGCTTCTTTTCAACATTAAGCTCAATTGGAAGACCATGACAGTCCCAACCAGGTACATAAGGAGCATTAAAACCTTGAAGAGTTTTATGTTTAATAGTTATATCCTTTAAAATTTTATTGACCGAGTGGCCAAGATGTATGTCACCATTTGCATAGGGGGGTCCGTCATGCAAAAGAAACAATTCTTTATTTTCATATTTTTTTCTAATCTTTCCGTATAAATCTGTACGGGACCATAAATCTAATATTTCTGGCTCTTTTCTTGGCAATCCAGCTTTCATTGAAAAATCAGTATTTGGAAGATTTAATGTATCTCTATAATTAGTTGTCATTGGAAGTACGTAAAATATTTTTTGCTGTCGATATATCCTCTTGAATCTGAGATTTTAACATGTCTAAATTATCAAATTTCTTTTCATCTCTTATTTTTTTAACAAATTTGACACGAAGTCTTTGGGAATAAATGTTTTTATTAAATTCAAATAAGTGAACTTCTAATACTGGTTTATCTCCTCCTACTGTAGGTCTTACCCCCATGTTGGCAATACCATAAAGTTTCATGTTGTTTAGTTTACATTCCACGGCATAAACTCCTTGTATTGGGAGTCGTTGATTAGGAAGCCATATGTTTGCTGTTGGAACATCTATAGTTCTACCAAGATGCTGGCCATGTACTACCTTCCCTGAAAAAGTGTAAGGTCTTCCTAAAAGATTTTTTGCCAATTCAAAATTATTTTCTAGAAGAGCACTCCTTATTCTTGAGCTGCTTACCCGCTCCTGATTAAAGAGAATAGTTTCTGTATTTTCAATATATATTCCTTTTTGATCTCCCCAAGCTCTTAGGAGATCAGTATCACCTTTCCTGTCAGCTCCAAATCTAAAATCATCACCAACTGTAAAACTTTTTAAATTGATTGATTCTAAAATCTCAGATATAAAACTTTCTGGAGACATTGTACGAAGGTTATTATTAAACTTTAGAAAACATGCAAAATCTATTCCACTTTTTTGAAGAAGCTTAAACTTTTCTCGCCATGGACATATTCTTGGAGGAGGATTGGAACTTTTATCTTTTATGATAGAAAAATATTCAGAAGCATGAGGCTCAGTAAAAAAGACTATAGTTTTGGCATTATATTTATCTGCATTTTTTTTTATTTTTTTTAGAATTGCTTGATGGCCTAGATGCAAACCATCAAAATTACCTATTGTTCCAGAGAGAGCCTCATTGGGATATCTTGAATTAAATAACTTTAGATTATGTTGTCCTCTTATTAAATACATATCAATTGAAAAGTAATTTGAATGGTTTTCTTAAAATTAATCTTGAAACAGAAAAATAAATAATAATTGAGACTGCTACCTCAAGAAGAAGATAAAAGATTCTTTCAATCTGAGATAATTTCATGAAGTCTAAGTAAGAAGTACAAAAATATAAAAATATAATTAAACATATACTAGATAAAAGTATATTTAAATTAAAAATATTGAATATATTTTTTACTTTAATAAATCCATTTTTATACAAACTAATTTCAAGAATAAAAACACTGATAGTTGCTGCTAATGAGCTTCCAATTGCAATTCCAACATGCCCATAATCTAGAACAAATGCAAAATAATAATTAAATGTAGCATTCAGCAAAAGCGATATTAAAGCAACATACATAGGTGTTTTTGTATCTTTTCTTGCAAAGAAAGCTGGTGTAAGAACCTTAATCAACATAAAAAAAGGTAATCCAAATGAGAATATCATTAAGCTGTATGATGAATTTATAACATCTATATCGGAAAATGCTCCTCTATAGAAAATAGTACTTATTAAATCTTCTGCGCAAAAGAAAAGCCCAATCAAACATGGTATCCCGATAAAGAGAACGAATCTTTGTCCATTTTGGATAGCATTTATAAATTTATCTTTTTCAATATCTACATCATATTTTGAGAGTGTTGGTAATAACACAGTACCAATCGCGATTGCAAAAATTCCCATTGGAAACTGAATCAATCTGTCAGATACATATAGCCATGTTGGACTTCCAGTCTCCAGAAATGATGCAAAGATTGTATCAACAAGTAAATTTATTTGAATTATTCCACCTGCTAAAATAGCAGGTAATATCAATTTAAAAAATTTTTTAACTCCAGGGTTGCTCATATTCATTTTAGGAACAGGGAGCCTATTAATTTGCCATAGAGGCAAGACTTGAATTAAAAGTTGTAAAATACCAGCTAAAAAAACGCCCCATGCGAGAGCATAAATTGGCATCTCATAAATAGGTGCAATAAATATTGCTGCAAATATAAGGCATATATTAAAAATTACAGGTGTGAAGGCGGGTAAAGAAAACTTTTTGTGTGTATTTTGTATGCCGCCTGCAAAGGCGACCAAAGATATCAAAGCAAGATAGGGAAACATTATTCTTAATACATTTATAGATATGTCTTTCTTTAAAGGATCAAAATAAAAACCAGGAGCAAAAATAAAAATAAATATTGGGGCAAATATTAAGACAAGTATAGTAAAAATAAATAAAAAACTAACCAAAATACCAGACAATGAATTTAAAAACTCAATAGTATCATCGTGATTTTTAGCTTTTTCATAATCACTATAGATTGGAATAAAGGCTTGGTTGAATGCTCCTTCTGCAAAAAACCTTCTAAATAAATTTGGGATTTTTAAACAAACAACAAAAATATCATGAAATACCGAGGCGCCTAGGAGATTTGTTGTGGAGATATCTCTTATCAGACCAAAAAATCTTGATAGGCTGGTTCCAGAAATAACCCTCCTTAGGCTATAAAAAAATCCAACGGTAAAAGTTTGTTTTTTTTTATTGATTTTGTTCAAAATCTAGTGAGGCTGAGTTAATACAATATCTCAAACCTGTTGGTTCTGGGCCATCATTAAAAACATGTCCTAAATGAGCATCACATTTAGAACATTTAACTTCTATTCTTCTCATTCCCAATGAGTCATCTTTAAATTCGTTTATACAAGTTTGATCAGCTGGAATGAAAAAGCTTGGCCAACCACACCCAGCATCAAATTTTGTTTCAGATTCAAACAATTTTTCACCACAGCAAATGCATTTATAGCTCCCCTTTTCGTTAAAATTCCAATACTTGCCTGTAAATGGTCTCTCTGTTCCAGATAGTCTCGTAACCCTATAACTTTCATCATCAAGAATATCTTTCCATTGTTTGTCACTTTTAATATTTGTTTCCATAAGTCATTGTAATTAAAAAGATGTTATATAGGTAGATTTAGTAAAATATTGATTATCTATTGAAAGAAGATATTTTTTCTGAGTAAGCTAAGAAATCATTCAAAAGACCTTCTGTTGGTTTGTATATTCTTCTTCGCCTATCACGATCGGAACTTGTTTCACTCAAGTATCCAAGTTTTACAGCTTGCTTCAAAACCTGGAGACGTTTAATTCTGGATGCAAATTTCTTTGGTACCAAGGATATAGCATACTCTTGAGAAATTTCGTTACCCTCAAAGTACTCCAACATAAAACTCATCAAGAAAAAAAATCTATATGTATCTGATTGAAAAAAACCTAACGAATTAGGAATGCTTGTATTGAGAATTGTTTGTTCAAGAATATTTTTGATTAATTTCTTAGAAACGTTAATAGATTTAGTTTTATTTATTTCACTCAATTAAAATCCTTTTTATTTATAAAAAATATATATTAATTGTTATTATACATGCAATTTATATGCCTTTAAGATATTTAATGCTTTTTGTCTGGATTGACTAAACTCTTCAGCCAATTCAAAAGAGTGTTTTCTTTAAGAGAAAATTTGTCAAGCATGTCAAACTCATAAGCGAGTTTTGCTGGATCACTAAAAAAATCTTTTCTTGTATTAAATTCTTTCTGATTAATTTTTTTAACCAGTCCTGCTGGATTGCCAGCATATATACAATTTTTCGGTACATTTTTGGTAACAACTGCACCTGCACCAATAATACTATTTTCTCCTATAGTAACTCCCTTGCATATAATTGCACTATCTCCTATCCAAACATTATCTTTTAAAATTATTGGTTTGGTATTACCAACAGGTTCTGCTCTATCATAAATACCATGCCAATCTGCATCTGAAATATATGCTCCATGAGCAATCATACATGCATCACCTATTTCTATTTTTTCTGCAGCCATAATTCTCACACCTGGTGTTATGAGGCAATATTTTCCAATATTAATAATTCCGTCATTTTCACCAATATTCCAAGAAGTAAATTGGATGTTTGCATCTCTTGCGCCAATTAAAGTCGGGAAATCGTCAACAGAAACATTCTTACCAAATACCTTAATATATTTGGGCTTAAAGTATGCTCCACCCTTCCCCAAATGTTTAAATTGGGGTTCAAGAAATTGTTTCACATAAGCCTTAATTAATTTTTTTGAAAGTTTTTTTAACCAATAAGGTCTGTTATCTTTTCTAATAATTATCTCCTAAATAAATACTTTTATTATGATAAAGTACTCAAAAAATATTTAAGTATTAAATTGAATAATAAATACATTTTAGAATTTAAACAATTAATTAAAATTGGCATTCCTATTTTCGGATCGCAAATGTCATATATGTTAATGGGGACTGCTGATACAATAATTGCTGGAAGGGCAAGCGCAAATGATCTAGCTGGTTTAGCTGTTGGAACTGCTTTTGCCAATACGTTATGGTTTTTTGTTACTGGAGTCATTTTTTCAGTAACTCCAATAGTTGCTCAATTATATGGAGCTAAGAAATTTATAGAAATTGGAAAAAAGCTAAGAGAAATTTTATGGATTGCAGCATCGCTTGGTCTATTGCTAGCATTTATATTTTTTAATTTTGATATACTTTTAAAAAATCTTCCTATTAAAAGTTCTATAACAGACATATCAATAGACTATTTAAAAGCAGTAGCGCCAGGAATAGCATTTATTACTGTTTTTACATGTTTACGATGTTATAGCGAAGGAATGACTTTAACTAAACCTATCTTTGTAATTGCTTTTTTAGGAATGCTCTTAAATATTCCTCTTGATTTGATTTTTGTTTATGGGTGGTTTGGTGCACCTAAGCTAGGCGGAGTAGGATGTGGAATTGCTACATCAATAGTAGCATTCCTAATGATGTTTACATTATTTGTTTATATTACTTTTTCAAAGAATTATTCAAGAACAATGCCCTTTGTATCATTTTCTCCACCTTCAAAGAGCACGACTAAAGAAGTTTTTAAGTTAGGCCTCCCAATAGGAATTGGTATTTTTGTTGAACTTAGTATGTTTTCAGGAGCTGCAATTATACTGAGTATTCTTGGTGAAGTCGTCGTAGCAAGTCATACAGTTGCAATAAATATAGCAAGTTTATTTTTCATGGTCCCTTTGGCAATTGGTTTAGCGTCAGCAACTCGGGTAGGTAACTTAATAGGTGAATCAAATCCAGCTCAAGCTAGGATTGCTTCCTTTTCAACAGTTTATTTATGTATTTTGGGTGCACTGATAAATAGTTTTGTAATTATAGCTTTTGGTCCAGTTATAGTAGGCTTATATACAACTGAAATTCCTGTTAAAGAGCTGGCAATTAGCTTGATTATTTTTGCTGCAATTTTTCAATTGCCTGATGGAATACAAATGGGTGCATTAGGAAGTTTGAGAGGTTATAAGGATACTTTTGTTCCAATGATTCTTTTAGTTATTTCATATTGGTTCTTTGCAATGCCAATTGGATATTTTTTAACAAATTATGGTTTTTCAGATCCACTTGGAGCAAAAGGGATGTGGTACGGAATGATAATTGGTTTATCTCTTTGCTCAGTGCTTGCGATATCAAGACTAAAAAAAATAATAAAAATTAATATAGAAAAAAATAAATCTATAGAACCTCTGAAACCTTTTCTCCAATAGACACAAGATTGTCAGCAATATGAACACCGCATTTTTTTAATTTTTCAATTTTATCTTTTGCAGTTCCCTTTCCTCCAGCAATGATTGCCCCAGCATGTCCCATTCTTTTTCCAGCAGGAGCAGTTTGTCCTGCAATATAAGAAACCACAGGTTTTGATATATTATCTCTTATATATTCCGCTGCAGTTTCCTCTGCATTACCTCCAATTTCTCCAACCATCACAATTGCTTCTGTTTTCTCATCATCTTCAAAAAGTTTTAAAATATCTACAAATGAGGATCCTGGTATTGGGTCGCCACCAATACCAACACAACTACTTTGACCAAAACCAATATCAGTAGTTTGTTTGACAGCTTCATATGTCAATGTACCAGATCTGGAGATTATTCCTATTGATCCTGGGAGATGAATGTCTCCAGGCATTATTCCTAGCTTTGCCTCACCCGGAGTTATTACTCCTGGACAGTTTGGTCCAATCAGTCTAACGCCCAATTCATCAACTGTTTTTTTTACTTCTAACATGTCTAATGTTGGTATTCCTTCTGTAATACAAACAATTAACTTGATGTTTGCTTCAGCAGCTTCAATTATTGAGTTTTTGCAAAACTTAGCTGGTACAAAAATTATAGATGCATTTGGTTCGACTTCTTTTACAGCCTCTTCTACAGTATTAAATACAGGCTTATCAAGGTGTGTATTTCCACCTTTACCAGGAGTTACTCCACCAACTATATTTGTTCCATATGATATGGATTGCACTGAATGAAGGGTTCCTTGAGATCCAGTGAAGCCTTGAACAAGTAATCTTGTGTCTTTGTTAACTAAAATACTCATTTTGCTAATTCCACTGATTTTTTTGCAGCTTCAGCCAAATCATTAATACTTATAATTCTAATATTTGAATTAAGTAAAATTTCTGCTCCTAGTTCAGCATTATTGCCTTCTAATCTAACGACAACAGGAATTTTTATATTAACATCCTTTATGGCTGCAATAACACCCTCTGCAATTAAATCACATCTGACGATTCCACCAAATATATTGACTAAAACAACTTTAACATCAGGATCTCTTAAAATAATTTTAAATGCTTTAGTTACTCTTTCTTGAGTTGCAGTTCCTCCAACGTCAAGGAAATTTGCAGGATTTCCACCAAAGTATTTTATTGTATCCATTGTTCCCATTGCTAAACCAGCTCCATTAACCATACATCCTATGTTTCCATCAAGTGATACGTAACTCAAGTCATTATTAGCAGCCTCAGCTTCTTGTGGATCGTCTTGTGTCTCATCATACATATCATTAATTTTTGGTTGTCTAAATAATGCATTTGAATCAATATTAATTTTGGCATCAAGACATAGAAGATCCCCCTTATCATTTATAACAAGAGGATTTATTTCTAATAAACTTAAATCATTTTCAACAAAAAGCCTCAAAAGATTTTCAATCATTGGAACAAATTGTTTTGTTTGATCGTCATTTAACTTTAAGACATTAGCTATATTAATAGACTGGTCTACTAAATTTTTATCCTTATATTCAACACCTTGATAGATAATTTTATCTGGATAATTTTTTGCAACATCTTCAATATTGACTCCTCCTTCACTTGATCCAATAAAGACTATTTTTTGTGATTCTCTGTCAACAACAGCACTTAGATATAATTCAGATTTAATTTCTGTACACTCTTCAATTAGAATTGAATTGACCAATTGTCCTTTGCCATCTGTTTGGTATGTAACCAGTCTTTTTCCAAGCCATTTTTTTGAGAATTCAAGTGCCATTTCAGGCGAATCAACTAATTCAACCCCACCAGACTTACCTCTTCCTCCTGCATGCACCTGAGTTTTAACGACCCACTTTGTTCCACCAATTTCATTACAAGCGTCAATAACCTCTTCAGGACTGAAAATAATTTTACCTTTTGATACAGGGATATTGTATTCAGCAAATAATTGTTTGCCTTGATATTCGTGCAAATTCATTTTGTTCTATTTCCAATATGGATCGCTTCGTTGTTAGCTGATAATGCTGCTTCGTGCAAAGCTTCTGATACTGTTGGATGGCTAAACATTGTCATTCCAAGATCCTCCGAGCTCGCTCCAAATTCCATGGAAATTAAAGCTTGTTGAACAATTTCACCAGCAGATGGTCCAAAAACATGAACACCTAAAATAGTATCAGAACTGGCTTCTGATAGAATTTTTACAAAACCAACTGACTGGTCTATTGCAAGAGCTCTTCCGCTTGCAGCAAATGGAAATTTACCAATTTTAAACTGAATGCCTTTTTCCTCAAGCTCACTTTCGTTCAAGCCTACCCAAGCAACTTCGGGATGAGAATATATTACAGAGGGAACAAGCGAATAGTTTACCTTCGCATAATTATTTGCAATTCTTTCAGCTACCATAATTCCCTCTTCACTTCCTTTATGAGCCAACATTGGCCCCCTCACCACATCTCCAATTGCCCATATATTAGAAATATTTGTTTGGCAAAATTCATTTACCTCAATGAAGTTATTTGACATGCTTATTCCAATATCATCTTTAAATATATTCTTAGTATTAGGAACTCTACCCACAGCAACAATTAATTTGTCAAACTCCATATCAATATCTTTTTCATTGTTATAAATAATTTTTACAGACCCCTTTAGATCTTTAGCAGATATTAATTTGGACCCAAGTTTTATGTCCAAACCTTGTTTTTGAAACTCTTTAAATGATTCTTTAGCTATATCTTTATCAGTCATAGGTAAGAAATTATCGAGTGCTTCAATAATTGTTACTTTGGAGCCAAGTCTTGACCAAACACTTCCAAGCTCAAGGCCAATAATACCAGCACCAATAATTCCTAATGATTTTGGAACTTCTTTAAATGATAGTGCGCCAGTGCTATCAACTATATTTTTACCAAACTTTGCAGACGGTATCTCAATTGGACTTGATCCAGTAGCAATAATTATATTTTTTGTTTCAATGTTTTCTATGGATTTGTCAGATTTAGTAACTTCAACTTTGTTATGAGAAATAATTTTTCCTCTTCCAACTATGTGTTCGACTTTATTTTGTGCAAATAAAGAAGATATACCTCCAGTAAGTTTTTTTACTATATTGTCTTTTCTTTTCATCATAGTTTCCAAATCAAGACTAATATCCTGAATATTGATTCCATGATTTGGTAGGTTCTTTATTGCTTCGTAATATCTATGAGAAGAATCTAAAAGAGATTTTGATGGAATGCACCCTATATTCAAGCATGTGCCTCCAAGAGAAACATCACCATTTTTTTGAATGGACTCTTCAATACATAAAGTCTTAAGGCCAAGTTGACTTGCTCTAATTGCTGCAACATAACCAGCAGGACCACTTCCAATAACAACTACATCGAACATAAATATCCTTTTAATTATAAATTAAGTAAAAGTCTTTCAGGTGACTCTAATTGCTCTTTGATCGAAACAAGGAAAGACACAGCCTCTTTTCCGTCAAGTAACCTGTGATCATAACTAAGAGCCAAATACATCATAGGTCTTACCATTACTTCACCATTGATTGCTACAGGTCTTTCTTGAATTGAATGCATTCCTAATATGGCAGTCTGAGGAGCATTTAAGATAGGAGTAGAAAGAAGCGAGCCAAATACACCACCATTTGATATGGTAAATGTTCCACCTTGCATCTCTTCAATTGATAATTTACCTGTTTTTGCTTTCTGAGAAAAATTTAATATTGACTTTTCAATCTCTGAAATTGATTTATTATTAGCATCTTTGATTACTGGGACTACTAAACCTCTTTCTGTTGAAACGGCTACTCCAATATCTTGAAAGCCATGATAAACAATATCATTTCCATCAATAGATGCATTTACAAGGGGAAATTTTTTAAGAGCCTGAACTGATGCTATTACAAAAAAGCCCATGAAGCCAAGCTTTACATCGTGCTCTTGTTCAAATTCAGCACCATATTTCGATCTAAGTTCCTTAATGGGCAACATATCAACTTCATTAAAAGTTGTTAACATTGCCGTCTCTTGTTTTACTGATACTAATCTTTTTGCAATAGTAGTTCGCAATCTAGACATAGGGACTCTCTCTTCTTCTCTTGAATCAGATGAGGAATGCTTTTTGACTAGAGAATTATCAGCCTTATGTTCTTGTTCAATATGATTAATAACATCGGCCTTGGTGAGACGATCATCCTTCCCAGTAGGTTTCACGACCTTAGCATCAATATTTTTTTCAGCTAGAATCTTTTCTACTGCAGGTCCATTCTTCTTTTTTGGAACTATGTTTGTTTCATGTTTTTTTATAGGCTCTTTTTTTTCTTGATCGTGATGTATTTTGCTGTCAGATGTCTCAGAGGATGATTCAATTTGTTCTTCGTATTCACCAATTTTTTCTGAACTACTAACTGTTTCGCCTTCAGATTTAATTATCTTTGAAATAGTTCCATCAGATTGCGCTAAAACTTCTAAAACAACTTTATCAGTCTCAATCTCTGCAATTACTTCATCTTGTGAAACAGTCTCACCTTCAGCTTTTAACCAGTTTGCAATTGTTCCATCTGCAACAGATTCTGGAAAAGTTGGTGATTTTATATCTATGCTCATTTATTTAAACGCATTATTAATTAGTTCTTGTTGTTGTTGGAGATGTAATTTCATTAAACCAACTGCAGGGGCCGCGGATGCCGATCTGCTGACTAATTTTACATCAAGTCCATTACTAAGTCTGTCTAAAACTCTTTGAATTCTGTGTCTGTGGCTAAACCATGCTCCTTGATTTAAAGGCTCTTCTTGACACCAAATATATTCTTGAGCATTTTGATACTTTAATAGCACTTCTTCAAGATCATCATATGGAAATGGGTATAACTGCTCAATTCTGATAATTGCAGTATCTTTAACATCCTTGTCATCTCGTCTGTTAACTAAATCATAAAAAACTTTACCAGAACACATTATCACTTTTTTTACTTGATTTTTTTTAGCAATATTATCATCAATAACACATGAGAACTCTCCATCAGTTAATTGATCGATAGATGAAACTGCATCAGGATTTCTTAGTAGGCTTTTTGGTGAAATTACAACTAATGGTGTTCGCATTTTTCTAATTGCTTGTCTTCTTAAAAGGTGAAAGATTTGAGAGGGTGTACTCGGAACACAAACCTGAATATTCTCTGATGCACATAATTGTAAAAATCTTTCAATTCTTGCACTACTATGCTCTGGCCCTTGACCTTCATATCCATGAGGAAGCAACATAACTAAACCAGACAGTCTATCCCATTTGTGTTGAGCAGAGACAATGAATTGATCAATTACAACCTGCGCACCATTCGCAAAGTCACCAAATTGGGCTTCCCATATTGTTAAGCCTTCTGGCCAAGTTGCTGAATATCCATATTCAAAGCCTAAAACAGCCTCTTCAGACAAAAGCGAGTCATATATATTAAATCTTGAGTTATATTCATTTGCAATATCTGACAAGGGAATAAATCCCTGACCATTTTTTGAATCAAAAACACATGCATGTCTGTGTGAAAAGGTCCCTCTTCTTACATCTTGGCCACTTATTCTTATTGGATATTTTTCTTGAAGAAGGGTTGCATAGGCCATTGTTTCTGCAAAACCCCAGTTAATTTTTAGCTCTCCTTTATTCATTTTAAGTCTATCTGCAAATATCTTTTTTGCTTGCGTGCCCAAACTAAATGAGTCTGGAACATAACAAATTTGTTTACCTAGTTTATTGAATATTTTTCTATTGAATGTTGTACTAACTTTTGGCCACCATTTAATATTCATATATGGTTCCCAATCAAACCATAAATCATTGCTTGATTTTGAAGCAAGATTCTTTGCAACACTTTTGCCTGATTCAAGAGATTTTCTATATTCAGATTTAATTTTTTTAGCTTGATCTAAAGATATAACATTATTTGAAATAAGTTTTTCTTCATACTGCGTAAGCACAGATTTATGGTCTTTAATTTTTTCATACATTAAAGGTTGTGTTGCTGAAGGATCATCAGCTTCATTATGACCTCTTCTTCTATAGCAAAATAAATCAATAACAATATCTTTTTTAAATTTATTTCTATACTTACAAGCTATCCTTGTAGCATTAACTACCATTTCAGGATCGTCTCCATTTACATGTATTATTGGAGCTTGAATCATTTTAGCTACATCAGTTGAATAGTCTGTCGATCTTGCATCGAGTTTATTACTTGTTGTAAAACCAATCTGATTATTTACAATTATATGAATAGTTCCACCGACACCAAAACCTCTTGTTTGCGACATCTGCAGTGATTCCATTACAACGCCTTGTCCAGAAAAAGATGCATCACCATGAACCAATACTGGAATAACTTTAGTCCTTTCATTATCATCTAATCTATCCTGCCTTGCCCTTACAGATCCAATTACAACTGGGTCAACTATCTCTAAATGTGAAGGATTGTTAGCTAAAGAAACATGAACTTCTCCTCCAGGAGTTTTAAAGTTAGATGAGAAACCTAAATGATATTTAACATCTCCTGTGCTAGCTCCCTCAAGTTCAAAATCTTCATCAAAAGATGTAAATAGCTCAGATGGAAGTTTACCTAGAACATTAACGAGCAAGTTAAGTCTACCCCGGTGAGCCATTCCAAAACATATCTGATTGGCACCCATTTCACCACAATATTGAATAACGCTATCAATCAAAGGTACCATTGCTTCTGCACCATCAATTCCAAATCTTTTCATACCAGGATATTTAGCAGACAAATATTTTGCTAGGCCCTCAGCAGAGCAAAGACGTTCAAAAATATGAGTTTTTTGTTCATTATCAATTTTGTAATCTTGTAGCTTAGTCTCAAATTTTCTTTGGAACCATCTTCTTTCCAAAGATTCAATAATATGATTGCATTCTATGCCGATATATCCACAATAAATATCCTCTAAATGCTTAACTATTTCTCTTAAAGTTAGTTTTTCTTTTTTAGTAGCAAGCGTATCTGTATAGAACTCTTCATCGAGGTCTGTTGTTGAGAGGCCATGAAATTCTAAATTAAGATCCACAACAATATTTCTTTCCATCATTCCAAGTGGGTCTAATTTAGCTTTTTGATGCCCTCTATTTCTGTAGGCTTGAATTAATCTTATTACTTTTCCTTGTCTTTCATCAATAGAAAATAAATTCTTTGATAAAGATTGAGTAACACGTGGTAAGTTTTTAAATCGATCAATAATTTCTTTGTGAGAAATGTCTTTTGATAAATCTCCTTCAGAAAGGTTGGAGAAAAACTCTCTCCAATCTTCAGTTAATTCTTTTGGATTATTGAGGAAGACTTCGTAAAGGCTTTCAAGATATGCTGCGTGCATAGATGATATATGCGAGCTACCCCATAGCTCTTTCATCGATGAATTCATTTTT
>TARA_B100001057_G_scaffold501024_1_pt1 | contig 13516 bp, 9 predicted proteins | sample TARA_B100001057 | Tara Oceans TARA_B100001057 (sample SAMEA2621839) | marine metagenome | biome: marine biome (ENVO:00000447); feature: surface water layer (ENVO:00002042); material: "saline water (ENVO:00002010), including plankton (ENVO:xxxxxxxx)" | depth 5 m
TTGCCGGGATGAAAACCCGGTGTCCTAGGCCTCTAGACGAACGGGACGTGTAGAAGGTCGTATTATATGGAATCATCTTAAATTATAAAACCCTAATTTATTTAATTTTGTTAATTTTTGATAAGAAACCTCTTAAAAAACTCTCTTCCATTTCGTCAGGTTGTAATCTTGAGAACATCCTTCTTATTCGAGAAATAATTTTTTTTGGATTTTCTGGATCAATTACATCAATATCGATTGCAGTTTCAATAAAGTGTTCGATTAACATTTGTAATTTTTCTGAATTTACTTCTGGATAATCTCTCCATTCTTTTGATTGGTTTTCTTTAGAGGCTTTGAGTATTTCATAAGCTATCACTTGGGATGACATGGCAATATTTAAAACTGGGTAATCCGGATTTGCAGGAATTTCAATTAACTTATTTGCTAATTCTAGTTCTTCATTTGTAAGTCCCCTGTCCTCTTTACCAAAAATAATAGATATTTTTTTATTACTATTAGTTTCATCACATATCATTTTCGCTGCTTCTTCAGCATTTAAAATTGGCCATTTAATTGATCTATCTCTTGATGAAGTTGCGTAGACAAATGTACTATCTTTAAGGGATTCTTTTAAATCTTTAAAGACCTTAGCATTTTCAAGTACATCAGTTGCATTACCTGCAAGAGCTGTTGCCTCTTTGGATGGAAAAACTCTTGGATTTATAAGTGATAATTTTGAAAGGCCCATTGTTTTCATTGCTCTTGCTACAGAACCAATATTTCCAGGGCTTATAGTATCCACCAAAACAATGTTTATAAGATTACTTTTTAAAGACATATAACTATTATCCTTATTTCTATTACAATAGCGACATGTCAAAAGAAGCTTTATTAAATGTAAATCTCTTAGCTGCAAGAAAAGGTGCTGCTGAATTAGAATTTGCTGTAAAAAAAGTTCATAGCTTGGATTCTTCTAAGGGAGGTCCAGAAGGATATTTAGAAGCAATTGAAAAAAGAGTTGAAAAGCTAGTGTTTGAAGAAATTGAAAAATTTTATCCAGAAGATAACTTAGAAAGTCCACATAAAGGATATGAAGAGAATAATTCTAATGTTACATGGATGCTTAAACCAATTGATGGGAAGAAAAATTTTATAAATGGCTACCCTCATTTTTCTATTTCCTTATGTTCAAAAATAAATAATGAAATCATTTCATCTGTTGTCATAGATCCTATTAGACGAGAAGAATTTTCTGCCTCGCTTGGCGGTGGCGCAAACCTAAATAACAATAAAATAAGAGCGAGCAAGCAAAACGGATTAGATAATGCAATGCTTTCATACTTAAAACCAAAAAAAACTTCAAAAATTTATGATTTTGATAAAACCTATAAAGAGCTTGGAAATCAAAATACAGAAATGAGAGAGTCTGGATGTCTATCACTAGATTTGGCTTATGTTGGTACTGGAAGATTAGATGGGCTATGGGCTTTTGATATAAGCAATATTGATTTTGCATCTGGTGCACTTATTGCGCAAGAAGGTGGAGCTCTCTTAAGTAATTTTAATGGTGATCCAAAATACTTAGATGAAAATAACGTTATTTGCTCAACATCAAAAGTTTATAAATCAGTTCTTAAATGCGTAAAGCCGTATTATATGCCCTAAGGCATATTGTCAAAATCAGCCCCTTCGGGCTCAGGTATTGCAAGATCCTCTTGTGTAAGACTCAAAGATAAAAGCATATTAGCAACAATATAAATTGATGAATAGGTTCCTATTAAAACTCCTAAAATCAAAGCAAGACTGAATCCTTTTATTAACTCTCCACCAAAAAAGAAAAGAGCAAACAAAACAAGTAAGGTTGTTAAAGAGGTTATGATGGTTCTGCCAAGTGTTTGATTTAGAGATAGATCTATCATGTCAATTGGTTCTAACACTCTTTCAGTTCTAAAGTTTTCTCTAATCCTGTCCGATACAACTATAGTATCGTTTAAAGAATAGCCAATAACTGCTAGAAGAGCTGCTAGCACTGTTAAATCAAAATCCCATGCAAAGAGAGAAAAGCAACCAAGAATAATAACGACATCATGTCCTAAGGCTGCGACAGCTCCTAATCCAAATTTGTATTGAAATCTAAAAGCTACATATAAAAGAATCATGAATAATGCAACAAGCATTCCAAGACCCCCTTGATCTCTGAGTTCTTCTCCTACTTGAGGTCCAACAAATTCCACCCTCTTAAGTTCAATTGCTGATTCTGATGAATTTAAGATATTAAAGATATCCTCACCAACTGAGCTATTCCCATCTTGGTCGGCAACCTTGATTAAAACATCAAGATTTGTTCCAAAATTTACAACTTGAGAGTCAGCATATCCATTATCTGACAAATCATCTCTAATAGATTCTAAAGATACAGGTTTTTCATAAGTTACTTCGACAAGGGTCCCACCAGAAAAATCTAATCCTAAATTCAAGCCTTTCAATCCAAGAGATAAAATTGAAGCAAGAAATAATATTGCAGAAATAATTGCAGCAATTTTCCTAAATTGCATAAATCTAAATCTAATCTCCATTATATTCTTAGTTCCTTAATATTTTTATTGCCATAAACGAGATTAACTATTCCTCTTGTGCACATTATTGCGGTAAACATAGAAGTGACAATTCCAATTGATAGCGTAATTGCAAAGCCTTTAACTGGACCAGTCCCGATCACGTACAAGATTAGCGCTGCTATTAAGGTAGTAATATTTGCATCAAAAATAGTAACAAATGCTCTTGAAAAACCATCTCGAATTGCTAGCTGTGGATCTTTTTCTTTAAGTTCTTCTCGGATTCTAGAAAAAATAAGAACATTTGCATCAACTGCCATACCGACTGTTAAAACTATTCCAGCAATACCTGGTAATGTAAGTGTTGCTCCGAGAAGGGACATTATTCCAGTTATTAAGACAAGATTTATTACCAATGAAAAGTTTGCTGCCAGGCCGAATACTCTGTAATAAAAAAACATAAATAAAACAACCATGCTAAAGCCAATAATTATTGACCTTATACCTAATTCAATATTTTCTTTTCCAAGACTAGGTCCAACTGTTCTTTCTTCAACAAATTTCATCGGTGCTGCAAGAGCGCCTGCTCTAAGTAAAAGCGCTAGTTCACTTGCCTCTGCAGGAGAGCCAACTCCAGTGATTCTAAAGCTTGTTCCAAGGACAGCTTGAACAGTTGCAAGGCTGATAATATTTTTTTCGATATAGCTAGTTTGTTCAATAGTTTTTTCACCAGATTCATTAGTTATAAGTTCAGACTTTGTTTTTTGTTCAACAAATAATACACCCAACCTTCTACCAATATTTCCAGAGGTGGCCTTTTGCATTGCACGCCCGCCTTCCATATCAAGAGTAATATTGACTTGAGCAAAACCGCTTTCATCAAACCCTGTATTTGCATTTGTTACTCTGTCTCCAGAAGCCACTACAGCATTTTCTAAAAAAGCGGTTCGAAATTGGTCTTCCTTAAAATTAAATTCTTCCTTTCTTAATGGAGATGTTCTGGAGTTAGCCTCAAGTCTAAATTCAAGATTAGCAGTCTTTCCAATAATTTTCTTTGCAGCTGTTGGATCTTGGACACCTGGCAGCTCAACTACTATTCTGTTTGATCCTTGTCTTTGAACGATTGGCTCGGAAACACCAAGTTCATTTACCCTATTTCTTAAAGTAACTAAATTTTGTCCAACAGCGTAATCTTTAATCTCTCTAAGAGCAACATCTGAATATTCAAGCAATAAGATATTTGTACTTGGTCTTTCTGTGATGATGTACTGCACACCATTAATAGCAGGACTATCATCTCTATATTTTTTTAACGCCTTGTTATAACTGGCCTTGTCAGAGAATTGAAAGAATAAAGCTAAGTCATTAATTGAAGATTTGTCATAAGAAATTCTTTCTTCTTTAAATGTTTTTCTGTAAGAATCTAATAGAAGCTCCAACCTTCCTTGTTTTGCAGTATCAATATCTACTTCCAGAAGAAAATGAACTCCACCAGATAAATCTAAACCAAGTTTTATAGGATTACCACCAAGATCTTTTAGCCATTGAGGAGTAGATGGCTCAAGATTGAGAGCAATTATAACTTTGTCTAGTAATGCATTTTGAAGAATAGTTTTTGAGGCAAGTTGTTTGTTAACATCACCAAACTTAATAACAATTTTGTTCTCTCTTAAAAAAATTTCATCGTATTCAGATTGTGAATTTGAAAGAATATCTTTTAATTCAACAAGTAATGCTTGATCTGCAGATTTTCCTGAGTCCGTATATGCTACTTGAATTGATGGCTGTGTTGGATAAATGTTTGGTAGTGCATAGATAAATCCAACTGCAAGGACAACAAGGATTAAAAGATATTGATAAATTGAAAATTTATTCACTTTTTTTAATTGATCGAGTCAATTGTTCCTTTAGGTAAAATACTTGCTATTGCAGATTTTTGTAGCTTTAAAACCATGTTTTCTCCAACTTCAATAGACACATATCCACCTTTTATCTCTTTCACTTTTCCGATTATTCCACTTGCAGCGATGATTTCAGCACCAACCTCAAGCTTTGTTAGCATTTCATTTATCTCTTTATTTCTTTTATTTTGAGGACGAATAATCACAAAATACATAAAGAATAAGAGAAAACCTAAAAAGAGTAATGGTGATAATAAAGACGGTTGAGCTGCTTCCATAATAAATTCCTATAGTCTATAAAGGCCCATCGGGCATTTCTAAATTTTGACTATTATAAAATTCTTTTAAGAACTTCGCGAACTTATTATTTTCTATTGAATTTCTTATGTCTCTCATAAGAGACTGATAGTATGCAATATTGTGATAAGTTGCCAACATGGATCCTAGCATTTCGTTAGTTCTTTGAAGATGGTTAAGATAAGCTCTACTGTAATTTTGAGACACTTTTGAGTCGCAATTTTTATCAATAGGCTCATCACTATTTTTATATTCTGCATTTCTGATATTTATTACTCCCTCTGAAGTAAATAATTGACCATTTCTTGCGTTTCTTGTTGGTAAAACACAATCAAACATATCAATTCCGTACCTTACAGCCTCAACAATATCCTGCGGTGTCCCAACACCCATAAGATATCTTGGCTTATCTTCTGGTAATTTATCAGACATAAATTTTAATATTTCAGTCTTTTCTTCTTTGGACTCACCTACACTTAAGCCACCAAGCGCAATGCCATCAAAGCTCATTTCAGTTAATTTATTTAAGGATTCTTCACGCAAATCTTTATACATACCACCTTGAACAATACCAAATATTGCTGAATCTGATTTATGAGATTCTATACATCTTTTAGCCCATCTCATTGATAGTTCCATAGATTTTTTAGCTTCCTCGTATGTTGATGGATAATCTGTACATTCATCAAAAGCCATAACAATATCCGATCCCAGATTTTGCTGAATTTGAATAGAGTTCTCTGGAGTCATAAATATCTTTTTTCCATCATATGGAGATGAAAACTTTACACCTTCTTCAGTAATTTTGACTAAATCTCCAAGACTCCAAACTTGAAAACCACCTGAGTCAGTAAGTATTGGTCTCTTCCAATTTGTAAATTTATGAAGTCCACCTAAATCTCGAATCCTCTCATCTCCTGGCCGCAACATTAAATGAAAAGTATTTCCAAGGATAATTTCTGAATTTGTAGCTTCTAGATCCTCTACTGTCATACCTTTGACAGTCCCATTCGTTCCAACAGGCATAAATGCTGGCGTTTGCACTTTACCTCTTGTAAATTCAAGCTCTGATCTTCGCGCAAATTCAGATTTATGGATTAAATTAAATTTCATTTCTGTCTAAAAGCATAGCATCGCCATAAGATAGAAATCTATACTTCTCATTAACTGCATTTTTGTAGATTTCTTTCATATTTTTGTGACCAATAAAAGCTGATACCAACATTAATAATGATGACTTTGGCAAATGAAAATTAGTAATGAGTTTATCAACTGCCTTAAATTTATATCCTGGGTATATAAATAGTTTTGTATACCCCTTAAATCCTTTTTTTGTTTCATCAATATATGCCGTTTCCAAAGCTCTGGCTGCAGTCGTTCCTACTGCAAAAACTTGTTTACCTAAAGATTTTGTTGTCTCGATCATGTCTATGACCTCACTGCTTACTTCTAAGTACTCTTTATGGATATCATGTTCAACAATATTTTCAACTTTAACCGGTTGAAAGGTCCCTGCCCCAACGCTTAAATTAACTGTGGCTATTTGAACGCCAATTTCTTCAATAGCTTTGAGTAACTCATTATCAAAATGTAATCCTGCTGTTGGTGCTGCAACTGATTCTTGAAGTTGCCTATTTGCATATACAGTTGCATACCTATCTTTATCTAAATCCTCATCAGGTCTTTTTATGTATGGTGGAAGAGGAATATGCCCTATAGTATTAAAAACTTCCAAAGGAGCTCTATCGAACTGAAGGATGAAAAAACTATCTTTTCGGTTGATGCATTCAACCTTATATGAATCTAAATAAATCTTAGAACCTAGCTGTGGACTTCTTCCAGATCGTATTTGAACTAAAGCTTGATTGTCCTCCATTACCCTTTCAAGCATAACTTCAATAGATCCTCCTGACTCCTTTTTACCAAATATTCTTGCCGGAATAACCGAAGTGTTGTTAACAACCAATAAATCTCCCTTTTCGAAGTAATTAACAATGTCTTTAAAGGTCTTATGCTCGATAGAGTTTGAATATACTAATAATCTGCTAGAACTTCGATTATCTAAAGGATAATTAGCAATTAGCTCATTTGGCAAGTGATAATCGAAATCTAAGGTTTTCATGAGAAGCAGATTTTAAAATAGATAATACTTAGCTACAATGCTTCGCTAGCCCCATTGGCGGAATTGGTAGACGCGCGCGATTCAAAATCGCGTTCCTTCGGGAGTATCTGTTCGACTCAGATATGGGGCACCATATTGGCAGAATTTAAAATTATTGATTTTTTAATGACGGATCGACAGTATTTAAGCTTATTGAAATAACATTATCATCGTTTTTTAAAAGCTGAGCGATTAAAGATAATTCTGATAGATTGTTTGCTTTAAATACTCCAATGTTAATGTCTGATAAACTTTCTACAAATTGAAGTCCATTTGAAGAAGCATAATCTGAAAGGTTTGGTATCTTTCTAAATTGAATTCTAAAAGAGCCATCAAAAAGCAAAATCCTATTATCAATTCCTTTCAATTGAATATATTCACCCTTATTTAAAAAGAGCAATTCTCTGTCTAAATTCTCTCTTGGAATTTCTTTATTGAACTTATTTACAATTTTATTAAAATTCAACTGAATTCCGTCAAGGGGATCTAGAGGATCTGTACCTTTTTTAGGCAATACTTTGTCTAAAGGATAAGTACTGATGACGTTTTTGGATAATAAGTTCTTATCATCAGAATATAAATACGAAGTACAAATTAGAAGTATAAAAAATAATCTATGAGTTTTTATTAAACCAAATTTAATTTCCATAAATCTGTAACCCCCAATTTTGTAAAGTACCTGTCGTTCCTGCAAGATAATCAGACACCTCTATCGTCCATGTGCCTTCCATTGTTTCACCATAAAATCCACTTGCACCAATATCTACTGTATAAGCACCGCCAGGATTATTTATATTTGTTCCAGGTTGCATTAAATTTATTATAGTGCCTGATGGAGATTGTAGTCTAAATCCAACAGTTGAAGGAGCACTATGATCGAAATCTACACTTACTCTGACATATTCAATGATGCCATTTGAACCAACAGGTTTTGTGATTTCTTTAGTAACAGTACCAGATGAATTATCAGGAATTGTCCCGTTCACAGCTATATTTACATAACCAGTATCTACAAAAGTTCCAAGACTATTTGCTGTATAAGATTTTGCAGATGCGACTGCAGCAGCAGCATTTATCTTCCCAAACCCATACCAATTATGATGTTCATGGCCAGCAGCATTTGTTACCCATTGATATTGAATCACATCACTTACTGAAGCAGCTCTTGTAGGATCAACCTTATCAGAAGTTGTTACTAATATATGCTTTACATCTCTCCATGTTAAGTCAGCGTTAGCTTCTAACATTAATGCAATAACTCCAGAAACTGTTGGAGCAGCAGATGAGGTCCCGTTGAATGTAGAAACATATTTACATGATGTATTTTCAACAAAATCACCATTATTAAATTCATTATAGTTACTTCCTGAACCAGGATTCACACCACTTTGGACATATCCAACAGAACATGAAGATCTATCGACTGTCATTATGGCTGGTTTATTTCCTCCAATTGAATTTATACCAGAGTGAGATTGATTATTTCCATATTCTCCGCCAAAACCGGATACCCAAAGACCTGAACCTGGAGTTGAATAAGTCGTTTTGACTCCATCTGCATCCAAAGCGCCCACTATTATTAAATATGGAATTGTAGAGTTGTTGTCAATTGATACTTCTGTACATGATAATAATTTTCCTGTTCCGCATGAAGCATCTGATTGTTCGTCATAATCGTTACCAGATGATTTTACATATATTGCACCCTTACCGCTTCTTAGATTAGAAGTTCCATTTTCAAATTTAGCAAGATCTGCTGGACTTATAAATCCAGGTAGGTCATAACTTGTTTCACCATCCTCGTAACCTGTGCCATAGCTCATATTATATATATCAGCTGTTACTCCACCGGGTGTATTTACCCCCAAAGACTTATCTTGATCTATTGATAGTTTAGTTTCCAGAAAATTGAATCCAAGCAATGATGCATTAGGTGCAATTCCTCTCACACCTATGTTATTCCAACCTTTTGCAGCAACAATTCCAGCAATACTTGTTCCATGTCCACCGCAATCATTTGCATCTGGACAAGGATTAGCTCTAGTAGGATCATTATCAGAATTTACAAAATCATATGAACCAGCAGTTACATTATCAACAAGATCATCATGAGCAATTTCTAGACCATCGTCAACTATAGCTACTTTTACTCCGTTTCCAGTTATACCATCAACTATTACACTATCAACATTTAAATCCTGTCCTGCAGTTCCAGCATTAGTAGCAAAGTTAGTTTGGCCAGTATTATTGAGATGCCATTGATATCCGTACAAAGGATCTGTTCTTAGGTCTAGAGATATGGTTGCTGCTGATGAGTCCACGGTTCCATCATTAACTTTAAAGGTAAATGTTTCCGATTGCGCTGATTGTGTTGAAGCGGAGGTTTGATAGGTTATTCCAGCATTACTATTACTATTACTCATCGAAATTGATCCACCCATTCCAGAATGAATAGAGCAATAATAATAGAGAGTGGTTGGAGTAGAACCTGTTACTGCAATGACTGTTGAGCCAGAGGATGTGGTTACACCAGTAGTATATTCACTTCCACTTCCATGAGTTCCATCAGAAGTTGTTGAGAATCTAAATGGATGAGCTTCAGGATGAGTAAAGGTATAAGTTGTTCCAACATTTAACGTTAAAGATTTCTTTTGTGTTCCATCGATTATATAAGCCAATCCCCCACTACTTGTGACTGAGACTGCAATGGTTTGAGTGGCATCCTGTGATGAAAAAGAAGATGTACCATAAGAGCCATTGCTTACTATCGTATAAGTTAAAGTATCTCCATCTTCATCGGTCCCTGCCAATGTAAGTGTTTTGCTTGTTTGATCTTGTGGGAGTAAATCAAGGGTATAACTTGCTGCTGTTGCAACTGGAACATCATTAATATCATTGATGCTAACCGTAATATCTTGTGTGGTTGTATTTACATCATCGCCAGCACTTGCTGTGATTGAGTATGAGTTTTTCGATTCATAATTTGGTGCCGTATTAAATGAAAGCACTCCTGTGCTTGAAATACTCATGGAACTGGCATCAGTTCCGCTTATTGCATAAGTAATTGTTGTACCCTCTGGATCAGAAGCAGATACACTTCCTACGCTAGTTTGATTTTCATTAGCGCTAAAGCTGCTTGATGAAGAGATTAAAGGTGCCTCATTTACATCAGTGATATTTATTGATACATCTGTTGATACTGTATAAACCCCATCAAGAACATCAACAGTCAGTGCATAGGATGTTTTTGTTTCATAATCTGGTGCTGTATTGAATACCACAACACCACTTGTAGCATTAATGGTGAAGCTGCTTTGATCAGCTCCGCCTGAAATAGCATAAGTAAGCGCACTTCCATCAGCATCGGTTGCCGTTACAGTAAAGGCTGATGTTTGATTTTCAGAAGCATTAAGACTTGATGCAGCAGTATAAACCGGAGCATTATCGTTTAGATTATTTACATTTACAGTAACCGATTGATCAGTGGTTCTCTCTCCATCTGAAGCGGTTATCGTTGCTGAGAAAGATGTTACAGATTCATAATCAGGTGCAGAAACAAAAGTTAAGACACCATCTGTTGTAATTGCTAAATCAGAGCCTGAAATTGTATAAGTAAGGCTATCACCATCAGCATCTGTTGCTGTTACAGTAGCGACACTTGTTTGGTTTTCATCGCCGCTGAGTGTTGAAGATGATGTGAAGACAGGATCATTATCATTTAAATTATTTATGTTTATTGTTATCGACTGATCAGAAGTATTAACTGTATCTGATGCAGTTATAGTAGCTGTATATGACGTTTTAGTTTCGTAATCTGGCGCGTTTACAAATGTTAAAACCCCATCGCTTGTAATTGCAAGCTCAGAACCTGAAACAGTAAATGTGATAGCATCTTCCTCAACATCGGTTGCGCTTACTGTTCCAATTGCTAACTGGTTTTCATCTGCTGCAAATGTTGCTTCGGATGTGAATTCTGGTGCCACATCGTTTAAGTTAATAATATTAATTGTTATATCTTTAGTGACGGTAGCAGTTCCGTCAGTAAGAGATAGTGTTAGCACATATGATGTTTTGGTCTCATAATCTGGAGCTGTCTTAAACGTTAGAACATTCTCGGAAGAAAGATCAAAACTATCCTGATCGGTTCCACCTAGTGATAATGTTAAAGTATCTTCAGTATCAACATCAGAAACTGAGATGGTAGCAACAGAGGTTTGATTTTCTTCTGCCTCAAGTGTTGATGCGGTATTAATAACAGGATCATCGTTAACAGGATTGATAGTAATATTTACATTAGCTGTCGATGTTTTTTCATATTGTGTAACGGTATAAGAAAAACTATCAGAACCATTGAAATCTGCATTTGGGGTATATGAAAAAGTGCTGCCTGATAAGGATATGGCTCCATTGGATGTACTCGTATTTGAAACTGCATATGGAGCTGAAGTAACAAAAGAATCATTTGTTAATGGATTAAATGAAAGTGAGGTATCTTCGTCAGTAGAAACGCTATCCCCAACAGCTGCAATATCAGGAACTAAACTGGTAGCATCAACACTTTGTGTGGTTGCAATATAATTAATAATATCCTTTGTATAACTATTAATAATATCGGCAGATGCTGAACCATTGGCAATATTAACAATATCAGTTTGTAAATTAGAGATACTAAATTTTATAATCTCTGTGGTTAAGTTAGCATCTGTTTTTACTTGAATAATAGGCATTACCCCAGTAAGAGCAGTCGATACATTTGATTTTGCATCATCGGTTACTGTTAACGTTTTAGCTGCAATAATATTGTCAATCACTTTGATAATGAATGCCTCAGTTTCAATATCAACCTTAGTCGAGGTATCAGTATATTCTTTCTCTAATTCTTCAGAGATAGCTTTAAAATAGTCTTGGGTAGTTTCTGTAGTACTGGCTAAATTATTTGTAATATTTTGCAATGCATATGCTAGAACCGTAAGCTGGTTTCCTTTTTCGTAAAGAAAATCATTTATGCCTCCATCACCTTTATTGGCAACTGGATCAAAAATTTCTATATCAATAGATGCATCTATTCCTAAAGCACTATTGACGTTTGATGCATCGGTCATAAAAGCAGCCACAGAGGTGACTGGCGTTACTGCTTTGAAATCAGTGTGTCCATTAAGTTTATGTGTAATTAAAAGATTATCTAATAGTGTCTGTGAATCTAAATCGGTACCTCCGATAGATACCAGATATCCATTAGAATATCTAATGGTGAATTTACCATCGTTATCTGAAGTCGTTGAGCTCTCAGTTGAGTCTGCGATCCAGTCCTCATCCTCGTCAATAAAAACATCTGCACCAGAAATATAACCATCAACCACTACTCCATCTGTATTTCTATAGCCTTCAATAGATACAGAAGAAGAGCCACTCGCATCTTCACTTGAACAAGTCATTGAAAAGTTATTGTTGCCAGCTACTGTAACACTTACAGTTTCTGTGCCAGAAACAGACGAAGAATTAGTCCAATTTGCAGAACATGAGGTCGCGTTTGTTGATGACCAAGTGAGGGTAACCGAGGAACCCACCAATACCGATGAAGATGATGAGCTTAGTGATACGCTAACCGGAAGAGGAGCAGAGCCTCCACCTCCACCACCACCACAGGAGTATATAAAAAAAGTTAGAGATAATATCCAAAAATACCGCATCGTTTCAATATAACCATTTTTTACACATATAACAAATTAAGTGTGTAAATATCACGAAACATCAATAATATAGTAGTAAAACTACACAATTTTTCTCAAAAAAATGCTATTAAAACAGCTTTTCTTTGAAGATTTGACAAACTCAATTAATTTTTTGTTTAATGACTACATCGTTTTGAAATAATTAACATTATTTTCGCCCGATTGCTGCTTGCTTGAGACTTGAATACTGTGGGCACACTTTATTCTTATACTCTCATGATCCCCAGCATTAACTTATGGAGATATCATGAACACTTTTAAAAAGTCTTACGTTGTATTTTGGTCATTATTAATTACCGCCTGTGGGGGTGGTGGTGGAGGTAGTATGGGATCTGATGATTCATATGGAGGTGGATCGATGAATAATGCACCTGTTATCAGTAATACACTTTTAAACATATCTGTTCGTGAAAACCAGACCTCAGCTTTTACTGTCACTGCAACAGATTCAGACAATGATTCATTAACATATTCATTAGCTGGAACCGATGCATCTTTATTGTCTATTTCTAGTTCTGGAGTTGTAACATTTGTTACAGCACCAGATTTTGAAAATCCTGCTGATGCAGATACAAATAATGTTTATCAAATTACTGCGTCTGTATCGGATGGAAGTGCATCTGCTTCAAAAGATTTTTCTATAACTGTTACCAATGATACTTCTGATGACATAACAACAGCTGGTTATGATGGAATATACATTGGTCCAGGTCCAATTCAAGGAGCAACTGTATGTGTTGAGGTTACCCGTCATACATGTACAGGAGCAGAGTACACAACAACAACTGCACAAGATGGAACTTTTTCGTTAACAGTTAACACAGGCACTAACGATATTGTTATTAGAGGTGAAGGCGGATTTGACCCTGTTACAAATCTTCAATTTGA
>TARA_B100001057_G_scaffold19389_2_pt1 | contig 13510 bp, 9 predicted proteins | sample TARA_B100001057 | Tara Oceans TARA_B100001057 (sample SAMEA2621839) | marine metagenome | biome: marine biome (ENVO:00000447); feature: surface water layer (ENVO:00002042); material: "saline water (ENVO:00002010), including plankton (ENVO:xxxxxxxx)" | depth 5 m
TTTTGCCATTGAAGAGGAACTGAAAGGGGGTCAGGTGAAACTGTCTCGGGTTAGAGATTCTCTATTAAAGGCCGAGGATATGCTTTTTGCTTTGCCAGACGTATTGGACGAGGAGAAAGGTCCTTATGCTGATTTTCTCAATCATGTAACTCAAAAAAGAGTCTCGATGCTCAACGAACTTATCGAATTTTCCGAACCATATACGCAGGAAGAGATGGAAGAGGTATTGGCGGAAAAGCACAACAACGACTTTTTGGAAGGACAGCGAAGCCATTTCAGCGACGAACTTTTCGCAATATTGGATTTTGTGCCGGAAGGTTTTGCTATTGATGCCGACTTGGAAGAGGACCCGGAGACGGCAAAAGAAAGTAGCGAAGATTATTCCGATCTGGACACAGGCTTGACAGAAGTCGCCGAGAAAGAAGAGAAACTTCTTCCTGATGAGGATTTGAAGTGGGAGGAGGAAGAAAAAGAGGAAACCACGCCATATGAAGGCGGTGCACCGGATGATCAAGACTAGATTAGCTTACTGGCTCTTTCGGCAAAATAGGTAAATATAATATCTGCTCCCGCCCTTTTGATAGAAAGCAATGACTCCATTGCACAACTTTCAAGATCAAGCCAACCTTGAAGATGCGCCGCCCAAATCCTTGAGTATTCACCTGAAACTTGATACGCAGCGATTGGAAGCTTATAAGCCCTCTTGGCGTCTCGAATGACGTCGAGGTAAGGTTCTGCTGGTTTTACCATTAAAATATCCGCACCCTCCAAATGGTCCAAAGCAAGTTCCCTTTGAGCTTCACGAAAGTTTGCCGGGTTTAATTGGTAACCAGATTTATCGACGAACATGTCGGTTTTCGAGTCAATGGCATCTCGGAATGGACCGTAGTAGGAAGAAGAGAATTTTGCGGAATAAGAAACAATACCCGTTCGCACATGCCCTGCTCCTTCCAGGCTCTGTCTTATTTTCAAAATACGACCATCCATCATATCGGATGGAGCAACTAAATCGTAGCCTGCCTCTGCGGCTAAAACAGCAGCTTTAGCCAAGATCTCAACGGTCTTGTCGTTATCCACTCGCCCGTCGTTTGACAAAATACCATCATGACCATGAATGGTGTAGGGATCAAGTGCGAGGTCGGCAATAAGGGCAATATCTTTAACGGTGGCTTTTATTTCACGAACCGCCCGGTAAGCTAGTGCCGATGGACTCATTATTTCGGTACCCATCTCATTTTTTTTGGAGGGGGCAACATGAGGGAAAATGGCAAAGCATTTGATTCCAAGAGTTTTCCATTCCTCAATTTTCTCGATAATAATGCTTACGGGCCATCGAAAAATTTCGGGCATGGAAGGAATGGGCACGGGAGAGTCTTCTTCTTCCGTCAAAAACACGGGAAGCACTAAATCGTCAGTCGAAAGGGCCGTTTCGACGATCATTGAATTTAGTATCGGGTGGTCTCTCAATCGCCTAGGTCGGTTGTTTATTTCAAAGTTCATATCAAGTCTGTTAAAGTTGTGATGGACAATTTAGTCCTAAGTAAGAATTATTCAGAAGGATGGAAAAGATCTTACAGTTCTGCAGGCTGCCTTGCCATAAAATAGTCAATTGAGAATATGGATTGGGAATCAATGCTTGCCCTCGGTTTGCTTTGCGCCGCATTAACCTCGTTTTTAATGGAAAAGGTGAGTGTGGACGTCACTGCTCTTTCGTTAATCGGTCTGATCTTCGTCATCTCCGGCTTCAACCTTAGCGAAAAGTGGCCGGACACCAAGGAGGTCTTTTCGGTTTTTTCAAATGAGGCGCCTCTAACAATTGCCTCAATGTTTATAATCAGTGCGTCCCTGAACCGGTGCCACCTCATCGAGCAGGTAACTGAAGCACTAGGAAAATTCTGTAAATACGGGTATGTTAAATTTACATTGGTCTTATTTGTATTGGTCGCCTTTCTCTCGGCTTTTGTCAATAACACGCCTGTGGTTGTGGTTTTGTTGCCAATTGTCATTAGCCTGTCCCGCACTCTTGGTGTTTCATCTTCGAAATTGCTAATCCCCGTATCGTATGCCTCCATTTTCGGAGGCTGCTGTACTTTGGTTGGCACAAGTACGAATATATTGGCAAGCGGCATATTGTCGGAGAACTCGATTTACCCGGAGATGCCTCCGCTCGGAATGTTCGAGCTATCCAAAATAGCATTACCATTGTTGGCGATATCTCTTGGCTTTTTGGTTATTTTTGGCAGAAAGTTGCTGCCCAACAGGGAGGCACTTAGCAATATCATTTCGGATATTGACCGAAAAGAATTCTTAACCGAAGCTGTCGTATTGGAAGGGTCCCCTCTTTTGGGAAAGAAAATAAGTGAATCTGAGATCGTATCTCTTTCAGGCGTTCGCCTGCTAGACGTCGTTCGGAAAGGACAGGTGGCAACTCCGAATGTTTCAGAACTATCCCTTGCCCCAGGAGATCGGCTTGTCCTATCCTGTCGCCCTCAAGGTATAATCGAAGCTAGAGAATTGGAGGGTGTCGACTTGTTGAGTGAATCTCAATTAGGTATAGAACAAATTTCGTCTAAAACGGGGATCATGATTGAAGGCATAGTTGGACCATCGTCTTCACTCATATCCAAAACCCTTTCTGATGCGAGCTTTCGCGCTCGATTCAATATAACGATTCTAGCTCTTCATCGAAGAGGGAAAAACCTCAGCGATCAGATTGAAGGAATAAAGCTTCAATCTGGAGATTCACTTCTTTTGTTGGGCACTGAGGAATCTGTAGAGCGTGTAAGAAAGTCAGAAGAAATCATTTTATTGGATAAGCCAGCTCTTCCGGCCAGCAACATGAAGAGAAAGGCTCCTATTGTTTTAACGGTTCTTATGTCGGTAATTGGCCTTGCGACTTTTGGTGTGCTTCCCATATCGGTAGCTTCGATTGTCGGAGTCTCGGTGTTGCTTGTGACGGGTTGCATTAAACCAAGTGAAGCTTACCAGTCTGTCGAATGGAATATTTTAATTTTAATTTACGGAATGCTAGCTCTAGGCTTAACCATGCAATCAACCGGCGTTTCAACCATGATTGCATCAATAGTAGGTCAGGTGGGTATGAACTTTTTCGAACCTTCGTGGCATCATTTTGCCGTCCTGGTAATCCTGTATTTGATTACCGCAGTCCTAACCGAACTTTTGTCGAATAACGCGACGATTGTGATTATGGCCCCAATAGCCTTGGCTTTGGCTTATGAGATGTTGGGAGCAGGACCTGCAGGACAAAATCTGGCTCGTGCCTATGTCTTGACGGCATGTATTGCGGCTTCAGCTAGTTTTGTAACACCCATTGGATACCAAACCAATACCTTCGTTTACACTGTAGGCGGCTATCGCTTCAAGGATTTTTTGAGAATAGGTATTTTCTTCAACCTAATTTATTTTGTCGGCACGGTGACTTTGGTTTCCTTACTATGGGGTTTAATACCGTAAAGACTGATCTAGGATTAAGAAAATTTATAGCAAACTATAAAATTTTGACCAAAATTGAGACCTAATAATCGAGACCTGTTGATACAATTGATATTTTTTTCAACAATAAGAAAAAAAAAAAAGACCTAAAGTTTGCCTCCCCTGTCAATCAATCCGATGGCAAAGGCCTAAAAATCTTTTCGATACCTTTTCAAATCTCATCTTACTGAAGTTGTAATATACTGGTTAAGAGTGTAATAGCATATTTTCTTAGGAGTCTCGATGGTTGTGTGTTAATAATAACCTCTGAATTAAATTAAGGATTTTTCGACAAGTCCTCACTTGACGAGAACATGGCAAACTAGGTAGTATTGAATACATAATATTAGCCTAATTATAAAATTTATGCTCTCCGCAAACTCAAGATATAACAATAAGTTTAACTAATAAGCTTTTTGTCCATAACTGCCAAAAATTATTATTTCAAATGCCAGAAGACAGCACTTCCGCAAAAGACCAAGAGGATAAATATGATTCTTCCAAGATTCAGAAATTGGAGGGACTCGAGGGGGTTCGAAAAAGACCCGATATGTACATCGGTGATACCAACGAAAGGGGTCTGCATCATTGTGTCTTCGAAATAGTTGATAATTCGATTGACGAGTCATTGGCCGGGTATTGCTCTGAGATTACGGTACACCTTCATACGGATGGCTCTTGTTCCATTCAGGATGATGGCAGGGGTATCCCGGTTGATATTCACCCCAAGCATAATATGCCGGCCCTTGAGTTAGTTTTGACCAACCTTCATGCTGGCGGAAAATTTGGTAAGGGCGCGTACCAAGTTTCAGGGGGGTTGCATGGGGTAGGAGCTAAATGCGTAAACGCAGTATCCGAATGGTTTGTCGCCGAGGTGCGAAGGGATGGAAAAATCCACAAAATGGAATTTTCTCGTGGCAAGACAACTAAAGGCATTGAAGTGGTCGGATCTTGTCAGACAACGGGCACGAAAATTTCTTTTATGCCGGATGATCAAATTTTTACAGAAGTGAAGGAATTCAAATTTGATCTTTTGGCCAAGCGACTGAGGGAATTGGCATTTCTGAATCCAGGTGTTAAAATCGTACTGAAAGACGATAGTGCCAATCGCACTGACAATTTCCTGTTCAAGGACGGTATAAGCGAGTATGTTCTATACCTAAACCAAAACAAGAATTGCATTATTGAGCAACCGATCTCCTTTTCCGGCGAAGCTCCGGCTGAAGCAGGAGAGGGATCGATTAAGTTGGATGTATCTCTGATTTACAACGATTCCTTCAGTGATCAAATTTATGCCTATGCCAATTCTATTCATAATGTTGAGGGAGGTACCCATCTATCGGGATTCAGAACTGCTCTGACTCGGGTTATCAATAACTACGCGAGGCAAAATGATATGATGAAAGAAAAAGACCTTTCATTGACGGGAGATGATGTTCGAGAGGGGTTGACCGCCATCATATCCGTCAAAGTTCCCGAGCCAAGATTCGAAGGGCAGACCAAGACAAAATTGTCGAACAGAGAAGTGGATGGAATCGTTCAAAAAATAGTGGGTGAAAAAATGAAGTACCACTTTGAAATGAACCCTGATGAAGCGAAGCAACTTATCATTAAAGTGATACATGCAGCTAGAGCCCGAGAGGCCGCTAGAAAAGCTCGAGAAACAGTCAGAAAAGGTGCTCTTTCGGGTGGCGGTTTGCCTGGCAAATTAGCTGACTGCTCGGAGAAAGATCCAGCAAAGAGCGAATTATACATCGTCGAGGGAGATTCTGCCGGTGGATCGGCAAAGCAAGGTCGCGACAGACTAACGCAAGCAATCCTACCTTTGCGTGGCAAATTGCTTAATGTTGAGAAGGCTCGCTTGGATAAAGTTCTCAATAACGCTGAGATAAGGAGCCTGATAACCGCAGTTGGCACTGGAATTGGCGACCATGAAGGAGAGGGATCCTTCGATGCAACGAAAGCTCGTTATCACAAGATCATAATCATGACGGATGCGGACGTCGATGGTGCACACATCAGAACTTTATTGCTCACTTTCATCTTTCGTCAAATGAAAGGATTGATTGAGAATGGATACATCTATGTGGCAAGACCTCCCTTATACAAAATAAAGCGGAGAAAGACCGAACAATACATTCAAGATGATGCGGAGATGAGTAAGATACTTATTTCTTTAGGCTGTGATGATATTCAATTTCTCAGATCCTCCGATAACAAGTTATTTTCACAGGATGATCTCGTAAAAATAACTGATCTTTTTCTGAAGATTGAAGCTATTGGAAAAGGTATTAATAGATATGGTTGCACTCTTCAACGACTTTTGTCTCATTATGAAAAAGAAACAAAATCACTTCCTCGTTATCTTGCTAGAATTCGAACAGGCAATGAAGAGGAACTAAGATTCCTAAAAGATTTCGAAGCTAGAGCCGGCTTTATGCAATCACAAGAAATAAATGAAGAAGATGCTACAGGTCCCATCACAAGGGAAGTTGATACCGGTTCTGCAATGGTTACACAGCGAATTTCGATCTACGAAATTTATGAATCCAATGAAATAGAGAAGTTACTTGGCCAATGCCACGAACTCGATGTCGGTCATGAGTTTTTTGTTCCCAGTGAAAAATCTCCTGACTATCAATTTTTACCAATTAAAAATGACTCTGACGAGGATGATTCTATTACTCTGAACGGTTTAACTCATTTTTTGGAGCATATCAGATTACTGGGACGTAAAGGACTACAAATACAACGCTACAAAGGGTTGGGGGAGATGAACCCTAAACAACTTTTCGAGACCACCATGGATCCAGAAACAAGAAGTTTGATTAAAGTCGGAATTGAGGATGCAATTGCCGCTGACAACATGTTTACCATGCTGATGGGAGAAGAAGTTGCGCCAAGAAGGGCTTTCATCGAAGACAATGCCTTAAACGTTTCTTTTTTGGACGCCTAAAAATTTTTAAATCATGGACACAAACAAATCTCTCATATCGGGAAATATCAGTGAAATTATGCAGTCAGCGTATATCGATTATTCGATGTCCGTCATTGTAAGTAGAGCACTACCTGATGTTCGCGACGGTTTCAAACCCGTACAAAGAAGAGTTCTTTACGCTATGATGCGTGAAGGCTTGCTTCATAATCGGGCTTACGACAAATGTGCAGGTGTTGTGGGAGAGGTTCTTAAAAATTATCATCCTCATGGTGATGGTTCTGTTTACGATACCCTAGTAAGAATGGCCCAGCCTTGGGTCATGCGATATCCTCTGGTAGACGGACAAGGTAATTTTGGTTCAGTTGATGGAGATTCTGCTGCTGCTTACCGTTACACTGAATGTCGACTCACTAAAATTTCAGAAGAATTATTAAAAGATATTGACGAAGATACGGTAAACTTTGCACCTAATTATAAAGAAAGTTCCACAGAACCGTCTGTACTTCCTTCTTCGTTGCCTAGTCTGTTGATGAATGGATCAACTGGTATTGCCGTCGGTATGGCAACCAATATACCACCTCATAATTTAGGTGAGTTAATAGACGCAGTTTGCGGGCTTATCGACCAACCTAGTTCCACGATTGACGACATAATGGAATTTCTGCCGGGTCCCGATTTTCCAACTGGTGGAAGTATTGCTGGTCGTTCCGGCATCGATTCATACATGAGAACCGGTAGAGGGATCGTTCGCATGCGAGGATCAATGCACATTGAAGATCTTCCCAGCGGCAAACAACAAATTATAATTACCGAAATACCTTACAACGCCAACCGAGCGACTCTAGTCACCCGTATTGCTGATTTGGTGAAAGAGAAAATTCTCGACGGAGTTAGTGACTTAAGAGACGAATCAACTGAAACCACTCGTATAGTCGTAGAGTTGAAGATGGGTGAAATTGAGCGCGTCACAATGAACAAGCTGTTCAAACTTACGGCAATGGAAAGTAGTTTTGGTGTTATTTTGCTGGCTTTGGATAAGCTGCGGCCCAGACAACTTAATATAAAAGAAGCACTAGAATGTTATATTGAGCATAGGAGAGAAGTTACTCTTCGTCGCACACAGTTCCGACTTCGTAAAGCAGAAGATCGTGCTCACATACTCGAAGGATATAAGATTGCACTCGATAATCTTGATGATTTCGTCAAAACAATCAGAGCTTCCTCAAATCGAATCGAAGCTAAGGGTAAGCTTATTGACAAATATACATTGAGCGATCGACAGGCGAATGCGATCCTTGATTTGAGGCTATACCAATTAACCGGGATGGAGCGTGAAAAGATAGATGCCGAATTTGCGGAACTCATGAATATCATCGCTGGATTAAAAGATATTATAGAAAATGAGCATCAACTGTTGGGCTTGATTAAGGAGGAGTTACTTGCACTCAAAACCTCTTATGCCGATGAACGTAAGACTGTGATCACCGAAGCAGAAGGCGACGTTCGGATGGAAGACCTGATTCCCAATGATGGATGCGTGATAACGATTACCAAAACAGGTTTTATCAAAAGGATGAGCGTGGAAGAATTCCGCGTTCAAAACAGAGGAGGCAAGGGTGTAATAGGTAGCGGTCAAAAAGAGGAAGATCCAGTTGATATTCTGACGACTTGTAATGCACATGATACACTTATGTTCTTCATGAAAAATGGACGTGTTTATGTATCTAAAGCTTATGATATTCCTGAGGGTAGCAGAGTTTCCAAAGGTCGTAACATAATCAATCTTCTCGATATGCAAAAAGGTGAGAAAGTATCTGCATTGGTATCAATTGATTCTTTTGAGTCAGATGAATCTTTGGTTTTATGTACCGAGCGTGGTGTGGTTAAAAAAACCAAGATTAGTGCATACAGAAATCATAGAAAAGGTGGAATTATCGGAATCAATGTTGACGAAGGAGATAGCGTTTTAAAAGCGATTAGAGCTCAATCCACTGACCATCTGCTAATTTTGACTAGAGCTGGCAAAGGTCTGAGGTTCAGTTGTGACCAATTGAGGGACCAGGGACGAGTAACTCGAGGAGTTCGCGGCATTCGCTTAAAAGACAAAGACAAAGTTGATAATTTTCTCGTCGTCGACGATAGCAAACTTCTTCTCATAGCAGGCCGAAACGGTTTGGGAATACGAACCAAATTCAGTTCTTTTCTTCCAAACGGTGGAAAAAGCTCTGATGATTCTTCCGACACCACTCCAAGAAAAAGGGGTGGTCAGGGGGTAACCGCAATGAATACAGATGCTATCTGCGGTGCATTGAGTGTAAGCGAGGCAAGCGAAATTTTAATGATCACCTCCAAAGGGCAAACGGTCAGATGTCCCGTGCTCAACATAAGGGAAACAAATCGTGGGTCCAAAGGCGTAAAGCTCGTTAACCTCGCGGATAAAGACAAATTAATAGGAATATCCGAAGTGGTTGAGTTGGATGAGGAAAATCACTCACTCGACGAAGATGCTCCTGAAGTTGATGCGGAAGCTAGTGAATCGAAATCCACAGAAGGAGAAGCTTCTTCCATCGTTGATCAAACGAATGAGCATCAAGAAGACAATTACTCGTCAGAAGTTAATTTAGCAGAAAGCGGTTCTAATCTAGATGAAACTAGTTCCAGCGTTGAAGGAAGCGACGAACAACCTACCGAAGATAAACAAAGCGACAACGAAGAGGATAGTGATTAAATTTCCCCAACCCTCAATCCCTTGCGAATTTAGTAATATCCACTACTGAGGCGATTCTTTTTATCAACAGATAAGTGCACAACGCATCGTACATTGCAAAATGCGGTTTCCTTTTACCCGCTTCGCAGTAGCTTTTTAGTTTCCTCGTTAATTCTTCTTCGTGAATAAAGGTACTCGTAAGGTTTACTAACGCGTAGTTCTTAATTTTAGGGTAAAGGAGACCATAAACCTCTTTCGTATCAATCCAAGGGCCCCAACAAAGCCTTCCATTACCATTTTGACTTCCTAAATTTTGATATGGCATATACTCTCTGAGAAGATTCTTTTCAACTTGGGAATTGTGTGCAATTATTACTGATGGTCTTATCCGCAACGCTTCCATCAGGGTAGATCTAATATTTTTTTGATCAATTATATCGACATCCCAAGTCTTGATAATGTTTAGATCCTGCGATTGTATTATTCCGATTTGCCTAATTCCTTTTCGTCGGCAACCCTCAAAATCAATTATAACTTCAGTCATATGAGTACGGAATTATCCTTCGACGAATTTTATTCTTTTACAAGCACCATCACCAAAGAGGCTGCTAGTATTATTACTCGCAATAATTCATCCATCAGTACAAGCACGAAGTCAGACGGCACTTTGGTTACGGATACCGATTTGGAGGTTGAAAAACTAATCCGCGCTCGTATCAAAGAGACGTACTCCAATCACGGAATAATTGGGGAAGAGTATGGTGATGATATCAAAAACTCCCCTTACACCTGGGTCATTGACCCCATAGATGGAACGACTAGTTACCATTTCGGGATTCCTTTCTTTGGCACACTTGTGGGGTTGCTTAAGGAAGGAAAACCGGTTTTTGGCTCCATGAGGTTACCTATGTTCGATCAGATGTTGGCCGGCGATGGCTCTCATTGCCTCATAAATGGCAAGAGATGTCAGGTAAAGAAATTCGACGGTTACGAAAAATCCCTTTTTCTTACAAGCGATGAAGGCAGAATGTATGAATCTTCTTACGGAAAATCTTGGAGCATTTTAAAAGAAACCGATGCCACATTCAGGACTTGGGGAGATTGCTATGGCTATTATTTATTGTGCATAGGGAAAGCGGATGCCATGTTTGACTTGGATCTGAAGCCGTGTGACATATTGCCAATTATTCCCATCGTAAAAGGTGCCGGAGCAAAAATAGTTGAATTCGGTAAAAATGATAACCGAGATCTTTCTGCCTGTGTGCCCGAAATTGAAGAAAAAATATCCAAACTGTTCTTCAAAAGATAGAATGGAGCGGGCGAAGGGATTCGAACCCTCGACATCCACCTTGGCAAGGTGGTGCTCTACCAACTGAGCTACGCCCGCAAACCATACATCCTCCACTTTTGAAATAAAAACTCAAGGAAATAAAATCAGTCCTGGTATCCTTGATGCACTGCTGCTAGTATTTTGCAATCGTTTTGCTTGACATACTGAAAACATAATCTACTCTGAGACGCTTTTCTCAAAATTAACCCCATGCCCCTCCGCCCATGTAGCTCAGTCGGTAGAGCGCGTCCTTGGTAAGGACGAGGTCGGCGGTTCAAATCCGCTCGTGGGCTCCACACAACATTCAACCTAGTCAAATCAATGGCCAAAGAACAGTTCCAGCGCACTAAACCTCATGTAAACGTAGGCACCATCGGTCACGTGGATCATGGTAAGACGACTCTCACCACAGCGATCCTTCACGCACAAGCAAGATTGGGTCTTGCCGAAGTCAAAACATATGCCGACATTGCCAAAGGCGGTACGGTTCGTGATGACAAAAAGATCGTCACCATTGCCGTTTCTCATGTTGAATACGAAACGGAATCACGTCACTACGCTCATGTTGATTGCCCCGGCCACGCCGATTTCGTAAAGAACATGATTACGGGAGCCGCGCAAATGGATGGTGCGATCCTTGTAGTAGATGCCACCACTGGCCCTATGCCTCAAACTAGAGAGCACATTCTTCTCGCTCGTCAGGTTGACGTTCCCAACTTGGTCGTATTTCTCAACAAATGCGACTTGATGTCCGGCGACGACGAAGAGTTAGTTGAACTTGTCGACATGGAGATCCGAGATTTGCTTAGCAAATACGAGTTCGACGGAGACAATGCACAAATCATTCGTGGTTCTGCGACCAAAGCACTTGACGATGACGAAGGTGAACTAGGACTTCCCTCCATACAAAAGCTCATGGATGCCGTTGACAGCGAAGTTGCCGAACCAGTTCGAGATGTCGACAAACCACTTCTTATGTCCGTTGAAGATGTCTTCACCATTACTGGACGAGGTACTGTGGCAACTGGCCGTATCGAACGAGGAATGGTGAAGGTAGGAGAAGAAATTGAGATCGTGGGTCTTGGTGAATCTCGCACCACTACTTGCACTGGAGTTGAAATGTTCCGTAAGGAATTGGGTGAGGGACAAGCAGGCGACAACGTTGGAATTTTGCTTCGTGGAGTTGAAAAATCAGACATTCAACGCGGTCACGTAATTGCAGCCCCAGGCAGCATTAAGCCTCACACCAAAGCCAAAGCTCAAATTTATGTGCTGAATAAAGAAGAAGGCGGACGGCACACACCTTTTTTCAAGGGATACCGCCCTCAGTTCTTCTTTGGTACTGCCGATGTGACCGGAGTCGTTGAACTTCCCGAGGGAGTTGAAATGGTTATGCCCGGAGACAATTTGGCGGTTACGATCGACCTTCAGAAATCCATAGCGATGGAACCAGGACAACGTTTTGCAATTAGAGAAGGCGGAAAAACCATTGGTGCCGGTAACATATCGGACATTCTTTAATTATGTCCATGTGCTACGATTCGATAACAAAAGTTTATTTGGGAGAATAGCTCAACTGGTAGAGCACCGGTCTCCAAAACCGTAGGCTGGGGGTTCGAGTCCCTCTTCTCCCGCCAATATTTATCGAACTTAAAGTGAATCCATTCTTAAAAATCCGAACCTTTTACAAGGAAACCATGCAGGAATTATCAAAGGCAAGTTGGCCTGATTTTCAGGAATTGCGTGGATCTACCTTGGTAGTAGTGCTAGGTGTAGCAATTTTGGGATTTTTCATTTCAGCAAGCGATTTTTCTCTGTCTAATTGGGTCGAGTATTTTACCCAATTAATTCGAGAGGGCTAACCAGCGGTTCAAATGTGTGCAGAAATTTCCACCGAACTCAAATGGTATGCTATCCAATGTTTGTCTAATCATGAAGACAAGGTTAGGCGCTACCTCTCAAAGTATAAGGAGGAAAGTGAAGAATTTGCTCGATGCTTGAATGAAATTTTGGTTCCGATAGAGACAGTATCAGAGGTTAAGAATGGCAAGAAACGACAAAGAGACAGAAAGTTCTACCCTGGCTATGTTTTTGTGGAAATGAAGCTTTTCGATCAACAGGGAAATCTACTCAAGAATCCTTGGTATAAAGTCAAAGAAACGGATGGCGTTATCAACTTCATAGGTCGTGAAAACCCAACTCCGCTCGGGGAGGATGAAATTGGAAGAATTCTCCGACAGGTCGACGATGCCAAAGGAAAAGAAGTACCCAAAGTTAAATTCGGCAAAGGCGAGGTTGTTAAAATTCTGGATGGCCCTTTTCTTAATCTTACCGGTGAAATCGAAGACATTGATGCCGAAAAAGGTACTCTTAAGGTTTCTGTTTCTATTTTTGGTAGGTTTACCCCTGTCGAACTTGAGTTCTGGCAAGTAGAAAAAGCTGACGAAGAATAATTTATTTACCATGGCAAAAAAAGCAGTAGGACAAATCAAACTTCAATTGCCGGCAGGAGCGGCAAACCCGGCCCCCCCGGTAGGACCAGCTTTGGGCGCCCAAGGCGTCAACATAATGGGCTTTTGTAAGGAGTTTAATGCCAAGACCAAAGATCAATCAGGATTGATATTACCTGTTGTAATTACCGTATTTTCGGATCGTTCCTTCAGCTTCATATTAAAATCACCGCCTGCAGCGGTTCTCCTCAAAAAGGCTGCTGGTTTGGCCAAAGGTTCGGGCGTTCCGAATCGAGAGAAAGTAGGAGTAGTTACCAAAGACCAAGTTAAAGAAATCGTGAAGACCAAACAAAACGATCTTAACGCGACGGACGAAGATGCTGCCTGTAGAATTATCGAAGGCACGGCTCGGAGCATGGGCATTGAGGTCAATTAACATTTTTTTTGTAAAACAATGATCGCACGCAGCAAAAGATATAAAAATTCCGTTAAGAATTTTTCCGTCGATGACGAATTGAGTCTAGTGGACGCATTGGGCAGACTTGATACTTTCGAAAAAACCAAATTTGACGAGACCGTTGAACTGTCTTTCT
>TARA_B100001057_G_scaffold276596_1_pt1 | contig 13485 bp, 14 predicted proteins | sample TARA_B100001057 | Tara Oceans TARA_B100001057 (sample SAMEA2621839) | marine metagenome | biome: marine biome (ENVO:00000447); feature: surface water layer (ENVO:00002042); material: "saline water (ENVO:00002010), including plankton (ENVO:xxxxxxxx)" | depth 5 m
GTATAATCCTTCTCAAGTTTTGCTAACTCATTTTGAGCAGCTATTACTTCTGGCATTTCACTTATCAGCTGTTGAACATTAATATGTGCAACATTTGACTGAGCAATTGCTGCTAATGGAGCTACTGTTAAAAAAGTAGCAACTAATAATTTAAATATCGATTTCATAATCTATAAATATTTTGCGATTGCAATATCGTAATTTTTCTTTAAAAAACGATTAAAATTGTTGACCTATTACAAAGTGTGTTTGCCATCCAGATGCTTGTCCAGTGTTTATAAAATCTGTTGAATCAAAACCATAACCAAAATCAATACCAAGTAATCCAAATGCTGGCATAAATACTCTAACTCCTATTCCAGCTGATCTTTTTATATCAAATGGGCTATAGTCTTTAAAGTCATCGAACCCATTTCCAGCTTCAAGAAAACTTAAAGCAAAAACAGAAGCACTTGGTTTAAGACTTATTGGATATCTTAATTCAAGTGAAAACTTATTATATATTATTGATCCATCCCTACTTGAAAGTGATCCATTCTCATATCCTCTTAAAGCTATTGTTTCTCTACCATCCATTGCATATTGCTGCATTCCATCTCCACCAAGATAAAATCTTTCAAAAGGTATATTGCCTAGGTTACTATTGTATGTACCTAAAAATCCAAAATCTGTTTGAGCTTTAAGAACAAATTTTCCAAATAACCTAGTATACCAACTACCATCAAATTTTACTTTATAAAACTCTAACCATCTATATCTAGTCTGGTCTATCTCAGACTGAATAGGATTTCCACTATTATCTTGATATTCAGGTCTTTCAGCAATATCTGCATAGTCATCTCCTCTTATTAACGAATATGGAGGAGATAGTCTAGCACTTAATGTAAAACTAGATCCCCCTACTGGGAAAATAGGGTTTGTATAAGTGTTATTTCTAGACAATGCAATATTGTAGGCTATATTATGTGATTCTCCATTTCCAAAAGTGAATAATCCTGTGAAGTAGTTCTCCAAGTTATAATATTGGTAAGAAATCGACTGAGATAATACAAAATAATCATCTGGAACTCTTAGCCTCTTTGCTAATCCAATATTAAATCCAGCTATTTCAAAAGACTGGCTTTTATCTGCTCTTCTAGTGAAGTAATCATATCTATATTGTTTTGTTGAAGATAAAGAAAGAGAAAATTGAACTGGTTGTCTTCCACCAAACCATGGTTCAACAAAACTAAAGCTCCTTGTACTGTAGAAAGTACTGGTTTGGAGTCGTATTGCAAAAGTTTGACCGTCACCCATGGGAAGTGGCCTCCATGCCTTTCGGTTTTTTATATTTTTTGTCGAAAAGTTATTAAATGCTAAACCAACAGTTCCAATAAATCCACCACCACCATATCCACCCTGAAGCTCTATTTGACTTGCCCCTGATTCAACTAAACCAAGCTCTATATCAACGGTACCTTGATTTGGATCTACATTTTTAAAGTCAGGACTTATTTGTTCAGCATCAAAAAAACCAAGTTGGCCAACTTCACGAATTGTTCTTACAACTTTATCTTTACTATAAAGTTCGCCTGGTTTTAATCTTAATTCTCTATAAATTACATTATCATTTGTTTTGGTATTTCCAACGACAGATATTTTATTGAAACTAGCAAGTTTACCTTCATTAATTCTAATCTCAAAATCAATAGTATCATTTTCAGCACTTACCTCAACAGCATTTACAGAGGAGAAGAGATATCCATTATTTTGATATAAATTTGAGAGATCATTTGCATCAGGATTATCATCTTGAATCCTTTCTTTAAGTAATACTCCGTTATATGAATCACCCTTCTTTATACCTAAAATTTGATCTAGTTGAAAGTCTGTATATGAGCTGTTTCCAAGGTATTTAATATCGCCAAAATAATATTTGTTACCCTCATCTACATTCAAGGCAATATCAATGGTTTTTTCATCGTTAATTATAATTGTATCAAATTCAATTCTTGCATCCCTGTATCCTTTTTCCTTATAAAAAGAAATTAAATTCTCTTTATCTGCCTCATAGTCAGACTCAATTAATTTTGATTTTTTCCAGAATCTAAGAGGAAACTTTTTCTTTGTTTTCTTTAGTTTTGATTTTAACTTAAAATCTCCAAATACTTCATTTCCTGAGAATGTTAAATTCTTAATCTTAATTCTTTCTCCTTTATCAATATTTATGTTAAGATTAAGTCTGTTAGATCCAATTGAGTCAGGAGTTGAGACAATACTTACTCTTGAGTTTAAATAACCATCATCTTTTAAATCATTTTCAATATAGTTTTTTGTGTTAGTTAGAAAACTTTCAGAGAGTCTTTTACCCTCAGATAATTCAGTTTCTTTCTCAAAAGTTTCAGCCTTGTTCTTTTTAACCCCATTAATCTTATAATTTAGTAAAGTAGGAAGCTCTTCAACATTTATTTCTAGGCTAATGTTAGCATCATTAAAATCAGTAACATATAAATCTACATTACTAAATAACTCTAGATTCCAAAGCTTTTTTAGAATAGCACTGACTTCTTCTCCAGGAACTTGAATCTGCTGACCCTGTCTAAGCCCACTGTAAGTAACGACAGTTCTATCACTAAAATTCTTAAGTCCTACGACAGTAACTGTATCTATAGTGTAGGTGTTCCCTTTCCTAAAATTATCTTGGGAAAATAAAAGACAAGTTCCTAAAATAAAAATACCAAATGCCTTAAACATTATGGATTTATAGTTGTTTACTCGTTTTTCCAAATCTTCTTTCTCTATTTTGATATTCAACAATAGCTTTTTCTAAATCTTCTTCAGTAAAGTCTGGCCAATAAACATCAGTGAAATATAATTCAGCATATGCAATCTGCCAAAGTAAAAAATTACTAATTCTTTGTTCTCCACTTGTTCTTATTAGAAGATCAACATCTGGTAAATTTCTTGTATAAAGATGGTCATTAATTAATGAATCATCAAAATTATCAAGACATATTATATCATTTTTAACTTTATCTGAAATCTCTCTGACTGCTTTAAATATTTCTTGTTTTCCACCATAACTTAATGCAAGAGTTAATATCATCCCTTTGTTGTCTTTTGTACTTTTTATTATTGAATATAATTCATCTCTGATGCCATCTGGTAGCGAATCTAACTCACCAATAGCATTAAGCTTTATATTGTTTTTAAATATATTTTCAAACTCATCTTTAAGGGTTTGAACTAAAAGACCCATTAATGTATCTACTTCACTTTGTGGTCTGTTCCAGTTTTCTAAGGAAAATGTAAATAGTGTTAAATATTTAATGTTAAACTTATTAGCAGCTTCAACAATTTTTCTAACTGCTGTAACTCCATTTTGATGTCCAAATATTCTGGGCATACCTTTTTGCTCAGCCCATCTGCCATTTCCATCCATTATTATAGCTGTATGATTAGGAATCATTTTTAATTATTGATGTTTTTATTTCTCATATCCTGCCCCCAGAAAAGTTTTTCTCTTAACCGTTTGTAGAAATTGTCATTATCAAATTTAATTGTTTTAATAGTAAAATCTGCTTTTGAAATTTCAATTTGATTTGAAGAACTTCTAGAGTACATTCTTGAATCAACAGAAAGGTTTATTTCATTATCTCCTTCAATATCAATTCTTATATTAGAATCATTGGGAATTACTAATGATCTCATGTTAATATTGTGAGGCGCAATAGGATTTAATAATATTACATTTGACTCAGGGGATACAATTGAACCTCCATTACTAAGTGAATATCCAGTAGATCCAGTTGGAGTAGATACTATCAACCCATCAGACCAATAGTTAGTTAAGTATTTATCATTGATTTGACAGGAAATATTTAAGAGTGAGGTAGTATCCTTTCTCTGAATAGTAACCTCGTTAAGAGCATATGGATAATCAACAAATGAATTATAATTAGAGCCAGATTTTACTTTTAAAACAGTTCTGTTAATAGTTGAAAACTTATTGTTTTTAATATGTGAAATAGCATCACTTATACTTTCTTTTTGAACACTAGTTAAGAAACCTAGCTTACCAGTATTAACTCCTAAAATTGGAATATTTGAATCTTTTACATAAGTTATAGATCTTAAAATTGTTCCATCACCACCTACAGCAAAAACGAAGTTAATATCACTATCTATTTTTTCATTTGAATCAAAAAAAACAAGCTTCTCACGTGTTTTATTATCAATTTCATTTTTAATTTTTGAATCGACAAGAAGTTGATTATTATCTGAAATAAGATTAATTATTTCAATACAACAATCAATTGATGATTTGTTTAAAAAAGCAATATATAATGCAATTTTCATATCGCAAAAATACAATTTTTAAAACTTTAATAAGTACTATATTTGCAATTAAGTTTTTATGTAAAATATGACAATTTTAAGTGTAAATATTAACAAAATTGCCACCTTGAGAAATGCAAGAGGTGAAGACTACCCAAATTTATTGAATACTGCAATTGATATTATAAAATTTGGTGCTCAAGGTATTACAATTCATCCAAGACCAGATGAAAGACATATTAGATATCAAGATGCAATGGATCTTAAGAGGAACTTATCATGTGAATTAAATATTGAAGGAAATCCAATTAAAAGGTTCATTGATTTAGTTAATGAAGTTAAGCCAGCACAAGTAACTTTAGTTCCAGATTCAGTGAGTGCAATTACATCAAATTCAGGATGGGATACTGTAACTAATTATTCATTTTTAAAGGATATAGTTGATAATTTTCGGTCAAATTCTATTAGAGTTTCAATCTTTATTAATCCTGATATAAAAATGTTAGAAGGTGCAAAAAAAATAAATGCAGATAGAATTGAATTGTTTACAGGTCCGTATGCAAAAGAATTTTCAAATGATAGGTATAGAGCGATTGAGCAATATGTAAAATGCTCTGAAGTAGCAAATAAGATAGGTATAGAAATAAATGCTGGACATGATCTAAATCAAAATAATTTGAAATTTTTTTCAGATTCAATAAATAATTTAAAAGAGGTTTCTATTGGTCATGCACTTGTTACAGAGTCTTTATATAATGGTTTAAAGCCAACAATAAAATCCTATTTAGAAATACTTAAATGAAAATTCTTTATTCAAATTTAATTGGAGACTCGGATAGACACCTATTCATAATTCATGGATTTTTGGGGATGGGTGATAATTGGAAATCTCATGCAAAAAAAATTTCAGATAATAATTATACTATTCATTTAATTGATTTAAGAAATCACGGACGAAGCTTTTGGAATGATGAATTCACATTTGATATTATGGTTGATGATATTTTAAATTATGCCAATTTTCATAAAATTGAAAAATTTAGTTTACTTGGTCACTCAATGGGAGGAAATATCAGTATGCTTTTTGCTCAAAAACATTCAGATCTATTAGAAAAAATAATAATAGTAGATATTATTCCAAAAAAATACAAACCGTATCATAATAATGTAATGGATAGTTTAAAATCAATAGATTTTAATAGAAAAAAATCTAGAAAAGAAGTAGATGATCATATGTCTAATTATATTGAAGATGAGAGAGTTAGACAATTTCTTTTAAAAAATTTATATTGGGTAGATCAAGATAATTTAGGATTGAAAATCAATATAGATGTTTTGTATGAGTTCAAGGATAAGTTATCTCTTGAGCTTCAAGATAATTTTAATTTTCAAAAACCTACAATGTTTATGTATGGTGATTCATCACCATACGTAGAAGATTCAGATTTAACAATAATTAAATCACATTTTGTAAATAGCAAGATTGTAAAAGTTCCAAATTCAGGCCATTGGGTTCACGCAGATAACCCATCCTTTTTTCTCGGTAAAGTAATTAATTTCTTAAATTGATATATGGAAATTCCTAAGATTAGAAAAGCAAAATCCTCAGATGTAAAAGATATAATTAGATTACTAGTTGAGTTAGCTATTTATGAAAAAGAACCTGATGCTGTTAAAATTACAGAAGAAGAATTAATCAGAGATGGTTTTGGCCCTAGTCCAAAATTTAAATGTCTTTTGGCAGAATTACATTCTGAAATTGTTGGTTTAGCGTTTTATACCCCTAGATACTCAACATGGGTAGGAGATACTCTTCATTTAGAGGATTTAATCGTCACAGAAAAGATGAGAGGTAGGGGAATTGGAATATTACTTTATAGAGAGTTTTTGCGGGAAGCTAAGCAAAGAGGTGTAAATAGAGTTGAATGGTCAGTTTTAGATTGGAATAAAACAGCTATAGATTTTTATAAGAAAACTGGAGCAATAGTTGATGGTTTAGAACAATGGAAAATTGTAAGAATGGACAAACAAATAATTGAAAAGTTCCTTTCATCTTAACTCATTTTTTATAAAATCCATTATAAAATTTTTTATCTGGTCCCTAACCTCTGAATACTCAATTCCATAAAGACCATTATTTAATTTAGAAGGATCTTTAAAATTTTTATGAATCTTTTTGGCATTATAATTAACAATGGGACAAGATTCAATTGCATGATCGCAAACTGTAATAATGAAATCAAATTTTTTATCAGAATATTCATCAATATGATTAGATTCATGATCTGATATATCAACTCCAATTTCAGCCATGCATCTTACAGCGTTTTTATTCAGTCCATGTTTTTCAATTCCTGCACTAAAAACTGATATTGAATTCTCAGTTAATTGATTTAAAAACCCATGTGCAATTTGACTTCTGCATGAGTTACCGGTACACATAATAAGGATGTTCATTAAAAACCTAGTGAAAGTTTTGCGATATAGAAAAATAAGAATATTCCAAATATATCATTTGCAGTTGTGATAAATGGACCAGTTGCAATTGCAGGATCAATTCCCTGTCTATCTAAAATAATTGGAACAAAAGTCCCAACCAAAGCAGCAATAATAATTACTCCCATCATAGAGCCAGCGATAGTTAGGCTCATAAGTAAATCCTGATTTACAATTTGACCAAATATTACTAATATAATTGCTAATGCTAACCCATTAATTAAACTTAATCCAACTTCTTTCAAAAGTCTTGAAAAAAGTGAGCCTTTTACTAAATCATTAGCCAAACCTTGAACAATTATTGCTGACGATTGAACACCAACATTACCAGCCATAGCAGCGATAAGAGGTGTGTAAAAGAATAGATTTCTAAGTTCAGGCTGGTTCATAATCTGTTCAAAATCTTTTAATATAAACACACTCCCAAGACCACCTAAAAGTCCTAAGAATAACCATGGTAACCTTGCTCTAGTTAGCTGAAAAATAGAATCGTTTACTTCTACTTCAGAATATATACCAGCAGCTAACTGGTAATCCTTATCTGCTTCATCTCTAATTAAATCAACGATATCGTCAATTGTTATTCTTCCTAGTAAAGTTTTACTTTTATTAGTTACAGGGATTGCTTCAAGATCATACTTTGACATAATTTTAGCAACCTCCTCACCATCTTGGTCAGCTGTAACATAATCCACTTTTGGAATAAAAATGTCTTTAACTTTAGATCTTGATTTAGCAGTAACAACATCTTTTAAGGAAAGCCTTCCTTTTAATTTATTTTTTGAGTCAACAACATAAATGGAATGAACTCTTGTCACACTTTTCGCTTGTTTCCTAATCTCATCAAGACATTTAGAAATACTTAAATTCTCATTGACTTTAACAAGTTCTTTAGCCATTAAACCACCTGCAGTATCTTCTTCATATTTTAATAATTCCTTGATATCATCTGTTAATTCTGAATCTTTAATCTGTGAGAATACTCTTTCTTGCCTCTCTTCTGGTAACTCAGAAATTACATCCGTTGCATCATCAGTATCTAATTCTTCAATCTTTTCTGCAATTTCTTTTTCAGAAAGATTTTCTAAAATTATTTCTCTTAAATCCTCATCAATTTCTGCTAATGCATCAGCAATTTTCTCTTTATCAAATATTTTAACAAGAAATATAACTTCAATAGTTTCTAATGCTTCGAAAATCTCAGCAAGATCTGCATAGTGGAGTTCGTCAAGAATAACGATAAGTTTTTTCTTATCATCATCATTAATAAGTTTTTTAATCTTATTGATTAATTCATCATTGACTTTAAATTGTCCCACTACTTATTTTTTTTGTTAATTTGACAAATTCTTCAATAGTAAGTTGCTCGGGCCTTGATTCAAATATACTATCTTCTAATATATTTTCTTCTATATCAAGTTTTTTTAAAGAATTTTTTATTTTTTTTCTTCGATGTTGAAAACTCAATTTAATTATTCTGTCTAATAATTTTAAATCACAATCAATATTAATATTTTCTTTCCTAGTTAATGAAATTACTGCTGAATTAACCTTAGGTTTTGGAAAAAAAACATTTGGCGAAACGTCAAACAAAATTTTAGCATCATAAAATAGTTGAGTCTTAACAGATAATATTCCATATTGCTTAGAGTTATTTTTACTAATTATTCTCTCTGCAACCTCCTTTTGAAACATTCCTATAATTGCCTTCACAGACTTATAACTATCTATAGATTTAAATAATATTTGAGATGAAATATTATATGGAAAGTTTCCAATAATTAATATGTTTTCTTCTGATGGGTATGCTGACTCCATGTCAAACTTTAAGAAATCCTTTTCAATTATATCAAGTTTCTCTTTAATAAACTCATTATTTAGAAACTCAACTGATTCATTATCAACCTCAATCAAAGTAAGTATATCTTTAATGTGAAGTAGATGCTTTGTAAGAGCGCCTTTTCCAGGTCCAATTTCAAGAACTTTTTGGAATTTTTTGAAATCAATGTTATCAACTATTTTTTTTGAAATATTATCATCAATTAAAAAGTGTTGACCCAGAAATTTTTTTGGATTAACATCTCTTTTCATAATCTAATTGATTAAATCAAACCCAGTATATGGAACTAATGCTTTTGGAATCTGGATTCCCTTATTGCTTTGGTTGTTTTCGATTAGTCCCGCCATAACTCTAGGAAGTGCTAAAGAACTTCCATTCAGGGTATGTAATAGCTCATTTTTACCATCTTTATTTTTAAACTTTAGGTTTAGACGGTTTGATTGATATGATTTAAAGTTTGATACAGAGCTTACTTCCAACCATTTTTTTTGACCTTTTGAAAATATTTCAAAATCATATGTTATGGAAGATGTAAATCCTAGATCTCCTGCACATAGGTTAAGAATTCTAAAATCAACCTCAAGTTCAGCTAAAATTTTTTTTATGTGATCTTTCATCTCTTGAAGCGCTTGATTTGATTTATCAGGATGTTCAAGTCTAACGATCTCAACTTTATCAAATTGATGCAGTCTATTGAGTCCTCTTACTTCTGAACCATAGCTTCCAGCTTCTCTTCTAAAACATGGAGTATATCCAGTTAGTAAAACTGGTAGCTCATCTAACGATAAAATTCTATTTCTGTAAATATTTGTTAGGGGTACCTCAGCTGTTGGTATCAAATAAAAATTATCCTCATTTATATAATACATTTGACCATATTTATCTGGTAATTGTCCTGTTGCAAAGGCTGAATCAGAATTTACAATATGTGGTACTTGGAATTCAGTGTATCCAACAGATGTATTTTTATCAAGAAAAAAGTTAATTAATGCTCTTTGAAGTTTTGCACCTTTTCCAATATATACGGGAAAACCAGATCCGGTAATCTTACTTCCAAGTTCAAAATCAATTATATTATACTCCTTTGCCAAGTCCCAATGATTTTTTAACTTTTCCTCAGACTCTGGGTTTTCACTACTCCTATAAACCTCAATATTTTTATCAATACTTAAACCTTCAGGCACCTGACTATCTGGAATATTCGGAATAGAAGTTAAAAATTCAAAAATATCTGATTTTGTTTTTTCAAGTTGATCTGACAAAGACTTAGATTTTACTTTTAAATCACTTGACTTCAATTTTAGAGAAGAAACATTACTATTATCACTTCCAGATTTAAAGGTTTCTGCTATTTCTTTAGATATATTATTTGACTCGAATAGAATTTGGTCTAATTCCTGTTGAATTTTTTTACGAGAGACATTAAGTTCTATTATTTTATCAATAATAGCTAAATCTTTAAAGCCTCTTTTTTTTAAACCTATGAGTGTTTCCTCTTTATTATTAGAAATTTGATCAACTGAAAGCATAGGTTATTTTAAAATCAAAGATAAAACTTATTTGTTTATTAATTTTAGGCAATGTCCTTCATCTTTTGCTAATTGAGCTTTTAAAGCTTCAATTGAAGAAAACTTTTTCTCGTCTCTTATTTTCTCAATAACATCTACTTTTATGATTTTATCATAGATGTCTCTATTAAATTTGAATAGGTTTACTTCAATAGATTTTTCTTTACTTCCAATAGTTGGTCGGTGACCTATGTTCATCATACCATTGTATAATTTATTATCAATTGTAGTTTTAATATAGTAGACACCGTCTTTTGGAATAATTTTATAATTTTCTTCAATTTTGATATTAGCAGTAGGATAATCTATTTGCTTGCCTAGCCCGTCACCTTTCACAACTTTACCAGTTAAACTAAAAAATCTTCCTAAATATACTCTTGTTGTTTCCAAGTCGCCTATATTTATTGAGTTTCTGATCTTTGTTGAACTTATAGCAATTTTTTCAATTTCTTGCGCATCAATTTCATCAACTACAAAATTGAATTCACTAGAGTATTTTTTAAGATCTGTGATTGAGGCTTCTCGTCCTTTACCAAACCTATGATTATAACCTATAATAATATGTTTTAGCTTAAGCTTCTCTACTAGGTAATCTTTTATATATTGATCAGCAGATAACAATGAAAATTTTTTATCAAAGGGATGAATTACAAGATGATCAATTCCAATCTTTTCTAGATGAACTATTTTTTCATCTAAAGTATCTATCATCTTTATATCATTATACTTATTTAATATAATTCTAGGATGAGGGAAAAACGTTAAAACTACAGATGATAAATTACTTTGTTTTGATGCATTAATAACTTTATTAAAAACTTTTTGATGACCTATATGAACACCATCGAATGTCCCAATTGTTACAACAGAGCTTTTTGATTCATTATATTCATCAATACTTTTATAAATTTTCATCTATAAAATTCTTCTTATTATAAAAATTCATAGTCTTCTCTAATCCAGTTTGTAGAAATGAAAAAATTATTTCAATAGATTTATTTGTTAATAATGGTATTTTTAACTGTTCTTCAGCTGTCCATTTACCAAGCACATAATCTGTCATAGAAACATTTTTGTTATTTGAAATACCGATTCTCATCCTCGAATAATTAGAATTTCCAAGAAATTTCTCAATGTCCTTCAATCCATTATGTCCACCTGAATTTCCTTTTGATTTAATTTTAATATTCCCAAAGTAGAGATTTAGATCATCACAAACTACTAGAATATTATCTGTATCAACTTTTTCTTTTTTCATCCAATATGAAAGTGACTTTCCCGAATTATTAACATAATTATTGGGTTTAATTAAAATTATTTTTTTCCCTTTATATTTTCCCTCTGCTCGAAATGCTAATTTTTCAGAATTAAAATTAACTTTTAATTCTATTGCAAGTTTATTTAGGACATCAAATCCAATATTATGTCTTGTGTTTTCATATTCAGAACCAATATTTCCAATACCTAAGATGAGATATTTATTCATATCAGACTTTGAAGAGAACCGTGATACGATTTTGTTAAAAAAATACATTGAACTGAAATAACCTTATTAAAGTTAAGATTAATTAAATACAATTATTCTTTTGAATCTTGAGATTCTTCTTTAGGAGCCTCCGATTTTGCATCAGAACTTTCAGCAGCTTTAACTTCTGCACCTTCTGCACCTTCTGCACCTTCTACACCCTCTTCACCTTCGATTCCTTCTTCATCTTCAGGTAAAGCCATAGAAGCTCTAGAAGTTCTAACTTGGCAAACTACCGTATTATCTGGATGTAATAATTCATAGTCATCGCTTTTAAGTTCAGAAGTGTAAAATTTATCACCGAGTTCAAGCTCTGAAATATCAACATTTAATGAGTCTGGGAGATTCCCTGGAAGAGCTTTAACTCTTAATTTTCTTTTATTTCTTGTTAATATTCCACCACTATTAAGTACACCTGGAGCAGAACCACTTAGCTCTACAGGTATATCCATTGTTACTGGTTTGTCATCATGAAGCTCATAGAAGTCTGCATGAAGAATTTTATCTGATACAGGATGAAATTGTATGTCTTGTAGAATAGCATTTTTCTTTTTATCACCAAGATCTAAAACAACTGTATGTGCTGCTGCAGTGTAGACTAAATCTTTGAAACCTATCTCTGATGCAGTGAAATGTAAAATTTCATTTCCACCATACAACACGCATGGAACATTTCCATCTTTTCTAACAGAATTTGTGCTTGTTTTTCCAGTAGCTTCTCTTATTAAGCCTTTTATTTTTATAGATTTCATTTTTTTAATTTATAAATAGTTTGTCAATTGATTTGTTGTTATGAACATTGTACATGGCTTCAGCAAAAATTTTAGAGCATGTTAAGTGTTCAACTTTTTTTGATTTATTCTTAATTTCAACTGAATCACTAGTGATTAATTTTTTTAGTTTTGATTTTTCAATTTTTTCATGCGCATCTCCAGAAAGAAGTGCATGAGTACAAATTGCAATTACAGATTCAGCACCCTTATCAATCATCAAGTCTGCAGCTTTTGTTAATGTGCCGGCAGTATCAACCATATCATCAATTAAAATAACATTTTTACCTGTAACATCTCCAATTAGTTCCATATGAGTAATCACATTACCTTTAGACCTTTGTTTGTAACATATTACTACATCTGCATCTAAAAATTTAGAATATGCATAAGCTCTTTTTGAACCACCCATATCAGGAGATGCTATTGTTAAATTATTAATATTTAGTGATTTTATGTATGGCACAAAAATTGACGAGGCATATAGATGATCAACAGGCTTTTCAAAAAATCCTTGAATTTGGTCAGCATGTAAATCCATTGTAATTATTCTTGTTGCTCCAGCTGATTCAAGAAGTTTAGCAACTAATTTTGCTCCAATTGGAACTCTAGGTTTATCTTTTCTATCTTGTCTTGCCCAACCAAAATAAGGAATTACAGCATTAACATGTCTTGCTGAGGCCCTCTTAGCTGCATCTAGCATAAGAAGCATTTCCATTAGATTATCAGATGATGGATTTGTAGATCCAATTATAAATACCCTAGATCCTCTGACAGATTCTTCAAATGAAGGCTGAAATTCACCGTCATTATATCTCTGAAAATTAACATTACCTAAATCCTGGCCAAAATGTTTTGCAATTTGGTTAGACAAAGACTTACTTTGGGTACAAGAAAATAGTTTAACTGGTGTTTCCACATTAATTAATTGGAGTGCAAATTTATAAATAATTATTGTTCAGTATAATT
>TARA_B100001057_G_scaffold32774_2_pt1 | contig 13448 bp, 7 predicted proteins | sample TARA_B100001057 | Tara Oceans TARA_B100001057 (sample SAMEA2621839) | marine metagenome | biome: marine biome (ENVO:00000447); feature: surface water layer (ENVO:00002042); material: "saline water (ENVO:00002010), including plankton (ENVO:xxxxxxxx)" | depth 5 m
GTATTCAGAATTCATATCGACTGGCACATCGATGGTGATGCCCCACTCGGCGGCCGTCTCAGCAGAAATTCCTACTGAATGCTTCCCGGTTCTGGAAACGTCGGCCAACTTGTGTTGGGCTGTTCCACGGAACGAGCGTCCCGTCCAACCAGAGGCAAAATCGGCGCTGAGGTCTTCGAACGATCCATTCGCCAGCAGTTCCTTGCCAAGCTTGGAGGGCCCTCGCTCTACCGGACCAGCACCTCCATTGCGCAAGCTCTGTGAGAGCCAGGGTTCACTGGCATTGGAAAAGTCCTTGATCAGTTCCTTAGCCGCGCGCGCTATCGTCTCCTGATCATCGAATTGTACCATTTTATTGAAAGCGGCGAGCCGAACAATCAGCTCCTCGTCCTGAACGACTGCGGTATCGAAGAACAGTTGAAGCGCAGCTGCATCTGACCCAAGAGCGTTAATTGCATTCCGACGAAGCGCAGGATCCTTGCTCATGAGAGCCGCCTGCAGCGTTTCTGAATCGAGAGCTTCAATTCCACTCAGACTCCAAAGCGCCTGAATAGCGCCGGTTCCTCCTGAGTAGACTTTCTTTTTCAGGCCAGAGACTGCGCCCTTCATTTCTCCATCAACGAGGAGACGTTGCGCGGTGTGGCGCCAAAACAGATTGTCGCTTTCAAGCGCGGCGACAAGTTGTTCGGTATTGGCTCCTGCCAGAGACTGGATCGTTGACTTGGGCGCATCTTCCCAGACGACCCGGTAAATCCGCCCGTGTCCGCGGTCGCGGTTGGGATTCACATGAGCATTCCCCTTGCCTCGCTGAGCGTCATAACCGCCGCGTCCTTTGCTAGGAGTTGGGTTGTGCTGAATAATGAAGTTATACCAATCAGCCACCCACAGATGTCCATCGGGGCCAACCTCCGCAGCAACCGGTGAGAACCACTCGTCTGCGGATGCGAGAAAGGCAAATGCGTTCTCCGCCTTGTAGCCTGCCCCCGTCGGAGAAATTTCATACATTCCCAAAAGATGTCCCGTTGGCCCTCCAATAAAGGCCATCTTCTCGCGATACGACTCAGGGAATGCCGCCGAGGTGGCCAACGCGTGACCAGCTCCTGCCGTGTAGTTATTGAATGCGTCTACCTGACGGATATTCGGCGTGATTGGGTGAAAGGAACGATCCGTTGCGATCATCTTCGCGGTCATCCCCTTTTTCCCGTCGCGATAGGCCGTAGCGGGAATGCCACAGAAGAAGCTGGGGTTGTTGTTGGCTGTTGAACCAAATACGTCCCCGGAGGAGTTGAAACCTAGTCCCCAGGTGTTGTTGTTGAACTGGTGCATGAACTCCAGTGCAGATCCGTCCGGCTTCATACGAAACACTCCGGAACCAAACCTCTTTTGCTCACCACCCACCGTGCCACTGTAGGAGGAGTAGCCCACCGCGCCCCAGATCCAGTTGTCGAAGCCATAGCGCAGATTGGATGGACCCGCATGGGTGTCGCCGGTGCCCCATCCGGTATTGAGAACTTCCCGCACATCGGCCTTGTCGTCACCGTCGGCGTCTTTCAGAAACAGGAAATCGGGAACATGAGCCACAATGATCCCTCCACGAGAGAAAGTCAGCGACGTGGGAATATTCAAGCCGTCAGCAAAGACTGTCACCTTGTCGCACTTCCCATCCCCGTCGGTATCTTCAAGGATCTTGATCTTGTCGTTTCCGACCCGGTTCGGAGTCATCTCGTTGGGATAGTCAACGGTCTCGGCGGCCCAAAGGCGTCCCCGCTCGTCCCAGGCCAGACCAATAGGGTTGATGATATCCGGCTCACTGGCAAAGAGCTCCAGTCGGAAGCCGACCGGGGCCTGAGTGTATTTCATACTCTCTTTCGCCGGTAGAGGAAACTGATAGGGCAGAGGTTCGGGGCGATTCTCGTAGTTTGCGATGTCCCCACGTTTTTCATACTTCAAGGGCGCGCGGTTTCTAATAAACTTGTCATAGGAATCCTTCCGGGTGTCACCGACAGCCCAGAGTATGCCAGCCTTGAGAAGCTGATGAAATTCTAACTGCTCCCATACTCGTTCGTCGTGCCCCGATGCTGTATAGAACACGCGCCCCTTCCCTTGTGTTCGCACCCATGTCCAAGGCTCGGGCTCCTTGATATTATCCCCGGCCCCTGCAACCTCTCGCACCATCAAAACAGTGCGATCCTTCTCATTGTGGTTCCGGTGCTTGTAGGTCTCATCCCACGCTTCGAATGCCTTCACACCAGTCATCGCTGGGTGTTCTGCCTTGATCACCTTGGCGGCAAATGTCCCGCCACCGTGGCTATCGAACCGGCCTCCGACCAGTTGATCGAATTCGGGCTGGTTGCCGAAACACCAACTCGCGCAATGAACTGGCACGAAGCCCCCTCCGCCTTCCACATAGCCCTTCAGATTCTTCCACTGACTTGGCGTGATCGTTCCGTGATTCGCATAAAGAAGCACCGCGTCAAACTTCCCAAGAAACTCTGCATCGTCGAAGGCCTCCTCCACCGTCGTCACATAGTCGAAGTAGATCCCGTCTGACCCCAGCCCCTTGGCAAGCATCGGGTAATATTTGTTGCTGTTGTGGTGCTTGCTGTCATGCCCTAGAAAGAGCACCCGGATTGGGCCCTTCTCGCTCGTGGATTCTTGTTCGCTGGCTCCCTTCGGGCTCACCGCTGCAAGAGCAACTAATCCGGCAGCAAACGCACTGGTGACGAGGAGAGGAAGGATGGATTGGGTTTTCATCTAAAGGGTTTTAATTATGAGCGGTATACGCTTCTGCCAGTGAGTCGCAACGCCCGAATCATGCGATACCCAATACCCTCTTCCCCGAGAGTCTGGTCAAGACTGATCCCCAAAATCATAGAAAAACACTGGATACTCGCCCAACTGGTAAGCGTTGTTATCGGGGGCCCACCTCCCGTCGTTCGGCCGGGAGCATCTTCTGGGAAAGCGGCGCTTCGAAGGTTTTAAGCACCCTAAGACGAGTCCGCAAGGCAAGCTGGGAGCCCAGCGAGAAGAGAAGAAAAAACACTGTGGCTATCCCTGCCAGCCACAAGAGATCAATCCAGAGCCATGCGCAATGGCGGATCCTACATGCCAGATCGAAAACACTCTATTTACCAGTCGCGATATTCGACAACCAGCAGGCCCATACTTTCGTCCATGGCACTGCTCACAACACAGGATCACATAAGGCCCCCTCCGCTCGTCTTGACCGCTGGGTTGTTGTCTGTGGATTCGTAAAATCCCTGCATATCGGGCATCATGGGGTCTTTGCCAGGCTTTTGACACATTCCTCCTTTTCCGTGAAAATCACATCCTGTATATTGGCTGTTAGATGGGTCTCCCCCAATCCATAATTGCTCCTCCTTTGTAACCCTATCAGAGCCCCCCCCTATCCCTGAATTCTCGTAAATGGCCGACGGTCACTCCGCTGCACTTCTGGAGCTCTCCATCGTTTGGGTAAAATCGAAACCTCGCAACCGAACCTCACTAGCGTGCGAGCTGGGCATCCTCCAATGCAACGGAGAGAAGCGCTCGGTATTTCTCTGCGGGATATCTAGCGATTAAACCGTCTCTGTGAAGAACGATACCCCGCCCTTTGGCGAGCACTGGTCCGTAGAGAATCACTTGAGAAGGGCGTCGCGTCTTATAACGAGATGCTGGAACGTAGCCCCAGATCAAACCCTTGCCACCCTTCATGAGGAGGGCCCCTTCGTTCTCCATCTCTAAATGTTCGGGGACGAGGGATCCAAGGTCGGCGGGATAAGTCCCGTTTGCGACGAAGTAGCTGGTAAGCGCCTCGCCAATCTCCTTTAGCCTTCGATTATTTACGCTCTCATCAGAAAAGTTACTCATGACAAGATTCCCCGGAATAAAAGTTAAGGTCATTCCAACAAAGAAAACCCCGATCAACGTGACTGGATATTTAAGCCCAGCATTCCAGAGTAGTCGGCAGACCGCACCCCCTACCAAAATTCCAAACAGCAAGGGGAGATGCGTCACCAGGATCCCCTCGTCTGAATAAGAAAGTATCTTACAGAAACGCATAATCCTTGATCGACATCCTAATCGAGACCTTGATTGCCCCTTGTGACAAGACCAAAGCAGACTTCACGGAAATCTGGGTGAAGTCCTCTCTGCCACGTAGGCGTGCCGGTCGTAGTAAACCACGGCCACAATAGCAGCCTTACTGCCCCATCGCATTACAAGCGCCTAGAATGCAACGGTGAGAGCTCCTCCCACCCAGAGAAGGTCGCGCAAGCTTTCACCCTGCTCCTTCTTCAAGGGTTCAATGCCGGCAACATAGATCTCGCCCTGCAAGTGCTCCGTGATGGATCAAACAGCCCCTATTCGCACTCCGAGATAATTGAGCCCATCATGCTCCTCAGCCACATAGCCTCCATTCGTGCCGATGAAGACAGCCGCATTTAAAGTCAAATTTTGATTAACCACCAACTCGCAGAAGGCTGACGCTTCACCAAACCAGCCGCCGGTGTCTTCAGACCATACCCACTCTGTTGTCAATCCGCCCGTAGCTCCCAGCCTCCACTGCGCACTCAGACTAGCCTCAAAATCATTCTCTTCAACTGCCGGAAAATCCAGATAAACAAGGGCAGCTCCTAGTGACAGACTTCCCACCTCATACTCATATCCTGCGCTCAAATTAATCTCGTTATAACTCGTATCCCAGGCCTCTATCCCAAGAACCTCTGCAAAAACGGTTCAGCCGACGGCGTGCGTATGGCCAACCGCTCTACCCCAGTACACCCCACCCTTCCCAGGGAGGTTATCACGACCCTCTGAAACGTAACGTGAATCTATTCCGGCGGAGAGACCGAATTCAAACAGGCCGCCCTCGCTCCCAATATGATGATGGTGGGCTAGGTTGGCCATTTTCTGGAGGAGAGCGTGTGTGTCGGCATCCACTGGGTCCTCACTTCTGCCAAGGGCATTCTCGAGCTCAGCCCGAACAGATGCCAAGCACATCAGAAGCGAAACTAGGAGGGATAGGGGCTGGATCCTGTGCACGGTCTTCCTGAAGTCGCTACAGAATTCCTAGAACGATTCAAGCGCTCTTTTAAGGCCCCTAAAAAAACCTTCAACCGGAGAAACCAGAAGCGCTACCGACAGTTGGACTTCTGGAGATAGGTGGTTGAACTTCGGATTCACCTCAACCAGTAGAGTGGGCCTTTAACCAATAGCAAACCGCACATCGTAAGTAATAGCTCCGCTCAACCCCAGCATTCGGCGCAATTTTTCTTACGTTCCACAAAAGGTCTCATCGATACACTCCTCTGGCCGAGGCGCGGCCTCCAGGTCGGCAAATCGGGAATCCTTTTCGAAGGGATGCGCCAGCGCGTCTACGAACCGGTGAAAAGGAGCATAGTCATCAGACTCAGCAGCCGCAATGAGCTCCTCGATCCGGTGGTTCCGAGGGATCCGCCACGGGTTGCGGGTCCTCATTATTTCAACATCGGGCTGACTCTCTGTCAAAGCGTGCCACTCCACGAGCCAGGAGTTCAGAGGATCTTGATCCCGAAACCCAGACCTAAGACTGCTCTCCTGACCCCGGGCGGCATCGCCCAGACATGCGAAGAATCTGGTGAAATCAACGTGGCCATTTTCCAAGAGCTCAAGGGTAGACCGAATCCACGGACCAGTATCGGACCCTAACACTCTCAACCCTAACTTATCGGCGAAGCCGCGGTAGTATTCCTCTTGAAAATGATCCTCAAAACCTGCCAAGACGTCCTCTGCAGCCTCGACTTTTTCTCCCTCTGCTAAATCCACTAAGGGCAGGAGGGTTTCTGCAAATCGCACAAGATTCCAGTGTGCGATCAACGGCTGCTGGTCCCAGGCGTAACGGCCGCCCCGGTCGATCGAGCTAAAAACCTTTCCGAATGAAAATGTATCGAGAAAGGCGCATGGACCAAAATCAATCGTCTCCCCTGACACCGCCATATTATCAGTGTTCATCACCCCATGCACAAAACCGAGCTGCATCCACTTCGCCACGAGCGATGCCTGTCGCTTTAATACCGCCCCGAGCAATGCCATCCACGGATCTTCCTGTCCTAGAAGCTCCGGGTAGTGACGAGCAATAACATGCTCCCCCAGAAGGCGGAGCGCTTCACGATCATCACGCGCATGAAAATACTGGAAAGTGCCCACCCGGATATGACTCGCTGCCACCCTGGCGAGGACTCCTCCGGGCCTCGGCTCTTCGCGTTGGACCTCTTCCCCAGTTGCTACCGCACCAAGCGCGCGGGTGGCCGGCACCCCAAGGGCGGCCATTGCCTCGCTGACAACATATTCTCGCAAGACCGGCCCAAGGGGCGATTTCCCATCTCCTCCACGGGACCACGGGGTCCGGCCGGCCCCTTTCAGCTGTAGATCCCTGCGTTGCCCCTCGTGGTCGATTAGCTCTCCAAGCAGAACAGCCCTCCCATCGCCTAATTGAGGCACCCACCCCCCAAACTGATGACCCGCGTAGGCTTGCGCAATTGGATCGGCGCCGTCTGGAATATTGTTACCGGCTAATACAGCGGCCCCCGTTTCCGATTCCAGCCACGCGGGATCGATCCCTAACTCAATCGCAAGAGGTGTGTTGATCCGCAAGAGCTGCGCGCTCGGATGGCGCGCTGGCCGTACGCGCTCAAAAAACCGGTCCGGCATTTGCGCATAGGTGTTATCGAAGCGAATCGCCATGCTGAATGTTCGGCCCTGACAGACGAAATGCAATACCCGCGCCATTTGGTCCCTCGATATCCACGAGGGCCTCTATAGGAGAGAAAACGATCTTGATACCCATTGCATGCTTCTTCCAATGTGGCGCACGTGAGCAAGGTGATCGTCATTGGGGGTGGGGCGGCAGGCTTCTTTGGCGCAATCACTTGTGCAGAACATGGAGTCGAGGAAGTCGTGATCCTGGAAAAGGGGCCTGAAGTGCTCGAAAAGGTGAAGATCTCCGGGGGTGGACGCTGCAACGTGATGCATGCATGCTTTGATCCGGGTAAATTGATCGAGAGTTATCCCCGCGGCCGCAAGAGTCTGTTAGGACCATTTCACCATTGGCAAGCAAGTGATACTCTGGAGTGGTTCCAGTCCCACGGCGTTGAATTGAAGACCGAGAACGACGGCCGGATGTTCCCCATAACTGACGATTCTCGCACTATTATCGATTGCCTTACCAAGGCGGCCAGTAGTTCGGGTGTGCGGTGGCATACGAGGTGCAAAGTCCAGAACGTGCGGCTAGGCTTAGCTGAAGGCTTCATTGTTGAGACCTCCTCCGGTGAGACCTTGGAGGCGGCCAATCTCTTGGTCACGACTGGAGGCATTCGAAGCGGAGCAGCTCGAAAGCCACTTACCGACCTTGGGCACCGATTCGCGCCCCCCGTGCCATCCCTTTTCACCTTCCAAATCAATGACAAGCGGCTCGCTGGGCTACAGGGCGTTTCAGTCCAGTGTTCATCGGTGCGGACCGGCCAACTTCGCTCCGACGGCCCCGTTCTCGTGACCCATCGAGGCTTGAGTGGGCCGGGGATATTGAAGTTATCAGCGCTGGGAGCCCGGGAACTCGCTAAGAAAGACTACAAATTTGAACTCCGCGTAGACTGGACTGGCGGCAAAGGGCCAGATGACTTTGCCTCCAAGATCCAAGACCAGCGCCGTAACCATGGAGCCCGCAAGGTCATGGCCCGCAGCCCTCTGGAGCAAATCCCACGCAGATTGTGGGAACGCCTAAGTTCCGCTGCAGGGGTGACCGAGGCCACTTCGTGGTCCAATTTGACCAAGTCTCAGGAACGCAATCTCACCGAACAGATGCTCGATGGACACTTTCAGGTGCAAGGAAAGAGCCTTAACAAGGACGAATTCGTGACCTGCGGAGGTGTCCCCTTACACGACGTAAATCTCAAAACAATGGAGAGTAAGTCCGTTCCAAACCTGTATTTTGCCGGTGAGGTCCTCGATATTGACGGCATCACCGGAGGGTATAATTTTCAATCCGCGTGGACCACGGGGAGGATCGCGGGGAGAGCGATCGCTGCCCACTTTGGGTAGCCGGTTAGTTGTCGATCCGGAAACTCCAACTAACCAGCCTTATTCTGAGGCCCGTTTTGGCCGCAGATTAGGAATCACTTTCGATCGTGAGCGAGCTTAAACGGCCTGCCTCGAAGCTTTGCCCTCCGTGTCGATTCGATGGCGGCCTCCGCGAACTCACTACGAATATCGATCAATGAATGGCGGGGAAAAAGAGCAATCTTACCGATCGCGCCATCCGGCAACCCCGCTTCTCGGTAGAGCATTCCCGCAATTTCTCCAGGTTTCGCACCCTGCGATTTCCCCAACGATAGGAAAAGCCGAGTCATGCCTTTCTCCGCATCGGCAGACAGACGCTTATTCTTATGCTTGGCACCCCCTGCATCTGAACCTCCCGTCCGGGCATCACGATCGAAGCTTTTCCGATGTTCATGCTTGGAACGGTCTTCGGCGATTTCTTCGCCCTCACGGCTGGTAGCACTCCCAACGAGAGAGAATAGCGCACCTGCAATGTCCGTAGCAGCATGTCCCTGGTCTAAAAGACGCTCTATCTGAGACCCGTGCGGCTCATAAGCCCCGGATTCGAGGAGATCCTTGAGGGTCTCGAAGATGATGTCGGCGCGCTTTCCTTCGACTTCTTCCTGCGATGGGATTCGGGTGTGAGCGATCGACTGCCGGATATAGCGCTCTACATTTTGGAGTCGGTAGATATCACGGCCAAAGACGAAGGAGATTGCGCGCCCAGTTCGCCCTGCCCTTCCAGTTCGTCCGATGCGGTGGACGTAGTCCTCCGGGTCCTGAGGGAGGTCGTAATTGAAAACGATATCGATATCATCAATATCCAATCCGCGGGCGGCCACATCTGTGGCGACCAGAAGCTCTACTGTCCCGTCACGAAATCGTTGTAAGGTGCGTTCACGAAGTTGCTGGGTGATATCACCATGCAGCCTGTCGGCAGAGTAGCCCCGAGCGAGGAGCGCTTCAGTGCACTCATCAACACTGCGTTTGGTATTACAGAATACGAGAGCAAGACGAGGCTCCTCGGTGTCAAGGATACGGGACAAAACCTCAAGCTTGGAGCGATGCCGGACCTCATAGTAGCGCTGCTCGATTGAGGCAACCGTGAGCGACTTCCTCTTGACCTTAATGGTCTCGGGATCGTTTCCAAAAGCGCGGATCAACTGCTCGACCCCACGATTCATAGTAGCGGAATAGAAGAGTGTCTGGTGATCCTCGTGGATCGCCCCGAGGAGGGACTCCATATCCTCCCGGAATCCCATATCCAACATGCGATCTGCTTCATCAAGGATTGCGATCTTGATGTCGGCCGGGTCGAATGACTTGCGGCGAAGGTGATCGAGAAGTCGCCCCGGAGTGCCCACGATGAGGTGCACTCCGGTTTTCAATGCGCGCAGCTGGCGATCGATAGGGGCTCCCCCATACACCGGGATGGCATGAAGACCTGGAAGATTGGCGCCGAGCCGATGCACCTCCTCGCATACCTGCACGGCGAGCTCCCGTGTGGGACAGAGAATCAGAGCCTGCGGGACCTGCCGATTGAGATCAATCTTGGTGAGCGCCGGAAGCACAAAAGCCGCAGTCTTTCCAGAACCGGTTTCGGATAGCCCGACTAGATCCTTTCCTGCAAGGGCCGGTGGAATGGCAAGTGCCTGGATGGGAGAAGGTTTTTCAAAGTCGAGGGATTCCACCGCCTTGAGGAGCGGAGCAGGCAGTCCTAATTTACTAAAGGGAGGAATGTCCATCAGGTCGGGGCTTGCGGGGGACGCCGCAGGCGGCGGGAGAATGGGCGGGAATTCTGAAGACACAAGAAACAACTCAAGGCGTGAAGCGGAATACGGACTGAGCTCCCTAAAACTTAGTATTGCAGAGGGTATTGCCCCTTCGATTCCATTCAATGGAGTTACCGATGCAATCAAACGAACTGCTCAGGCAGGAAGCCCGGCGCTTTTTAATACCAAGCCCGATAAAAGCGTTTCAACGGACGGGGCGTTCCCCGGTCATGCCATGACACCTCGTGCTCTCTGGCCTCGATAACAGCAGCTTTTCGCCATGAATACAGATCCTCGGAAACTTCGAGAAGACATCTTGAGTCTGGTGGGCAGGACCATGTGGTATGGGGCCGTCCTTCGAGCATGGACAATCGTGTCAGGCTGAGTTGCCGGGGAAGAGGCTCAGTGACCGTAAGAACCTGATTGGGAAGGATATCGTAAAGCCTCTGGATCCGCCCTGATGGCCACGTAACCTCTAACCTATCGATCCTATTAGTTAACTCTCCCAATCCAAAATGAACTCTCCGTTCATTTTGGCCAAGGAAGTTGCTTCCACCATCAACGAACCGCAACAGCGGCATGTCGGAGTCGCTGATATACAGGCGCATTATTGCTCCAACTCCATCACGGTTTGAGCGCGTGCCGACTGCCTTAACCTGCAACCAGTCCATCCTCGCGCTGCTATTGTTCCGATAGAGGATTGGCTTATCCCCGTTATTTACTATGAGAATGTCCAGGTCCCCGTCATTGTCGTAGTCAAAGGTCAAGGTTCCAGTGGCGATCCCGCGATCGGTGATCCCTTCAAACGAATGCACCTGTGTCAGGACACCGCTACCAAGGTTTCGCCAGAGGAGCGATGGGTCGTCGGGGAACCCGTTCGCTCCGTTCACCATCATGAGATCGAGGAGTCGATCATTGTTGTAATCGAGAAAGTTGCTGCCCCACCCCCAGCCGCCGTTTCTTACTCTCCTCAAATCGGTAACGTCGGTGAATTGCCGATTGCCATCATTTTGATAGAGCCGGTTTCCGTCTCCGCCGAGAAAGCCATGGATAGAGGTGACAAACCAATCGAAGTCACCGTCAGCATCAAAATCCCCAATCGCCATCCCCATCCCATACTGTTCAGTCCCCACTCCTGCTTCTCTGGTTCCATCCGTGAAGCTACCATCGTGATTGTTCCAGAAGAGTCGGCTGGTCCCAAAGTCGGAAACGACAAGGAGTTCGGGCCAGCCATCGAGGTCGACATCCAGAAATCGGGATGAGAACGCCATCGAATCCCCAGAGATATAATCCATAACGACCTCGGCAGCTTCGGTAACATCCTCAAAATGTCCGGGGGAGGCACCCCCCCCGATTGCGCAGGAGGCGGGTGTTCGAAGCCGCGCGGCGGGGGTTCTGCTCAGAGGTACGCCACTCGTTAACGTGCAGATCAAGGAATCCGTCGTTGTCATAGTCGCCAAAGCAGGCACTGAAGCCAAAGTGGAGATCGGGCCCTTTGAGCGCAGCGCCCCTTGACAGGCCTGCTTCGGTCAAGGAGCCCCTCCCGTCGTTGATAAATAGGTGATAACGATGTGATTTAAGACTGGTAACATAGAGGTCCTGATCTCCGTCGTTATCGATATCCGCCCAGGCACAACCATTCGTGCAGAAATTGGCAAGATGTTGTTCGCCGAACACGGCTACGGTCACATCCTGGAAAGTGCCATTCCCGAGGTTCCGATAAAGAAGGTCCGGGCCATCCAGCCGCGTGAAGTAGAGGTCGATCCAGCCGTCGTTGTCGTAGTCAGCGGCAGCTGCCCCACCGGACATACGGAATTGTATATCGCCGACTCCCGGGCGGTCTGCGCGATAGTGGTGGTGTGCGAGTCCTGCTTCGGAGGCTACATTCTCAAAGGTGGCTCCGAGGGTGTCCACGGGGGGAAGAGCCAGCACTCCGCATACCGCAAGATGAAATAAAATTTTCATTCCTTTATTCTGCCTGGGCGACTTGAACTCCAACTATTACAAAGCAGATTCATCTTTGTAATTGGACATAGCGCTGGTGTTCGATTCCGGGGGGGAAACAGCTAATCTCGGTGGATTCTGACCCGTCAGGCTGACTCCTCTCCCTATAAGACATACGGAAATCATCGCGCGGATGTATCAGCAACACTGAAAAAAGACATTTTGGCTGCTGACACGACAAAACTCACGGACGCCTAAGCCATGCAGGGAAACCCCATACAAAGATCAATCGGCAACACCTATCGACTTGATCCGTAATAGTGCTTTCAATCGGGACGATAACCGCCTCAAGGTCACCGCAGGACTAAGCTCCGATTGCTGATCACGTTCCACGAAGCCGCTCCACCCCACTCCGCGCAAGAGCAAGAGCAAGTGCGCGCTCCGTTGCTGCTTAGTGGTCACCAGAGCCTACTCCCCCTGGATGCATCTTTTGGACACATGACCCTATTAAACTCTTCCTACGACACACAGTGACCGTTCCTCATGTCAACCTCGATGGTTTTCACTCCGGCTAACAGTCCATACAGGGCGCCATCACCGATTGCTGCATGCCTATGGCTCCAGCTGCAATCGAAGGCATGAAGTCATCCATACAGGTTAGGAAAGGAAACCCGCTGCCTAGTCGGACCCATTAGGAATCTCCTTAGGGACCTAATCGACGGAGGGAAGCTCATAGCCTGGCACCATTCCTCCTGACATGGGAATGGATACAACTAAGTCGGTGGCCGCATGATTAAGCCTTACCAATAGGCTGACTCCTGATAAGTGAGCCCCGTTACGGTGTCGTGATAGTAGTTGTGAGTCCCTCCATTACTTGCCGCATAGCTGTAAAAAACGGTATCAGGCGTAACTTTCCAGCCCATTGGTCCGGTCGTCTTTCCAATCCACGCAGAGTCCGCCGGCCGCCTCTCACTGAATGAGTCAAGCGTCGCTCCTGAGTAGGCGAAGCGTTTATCGAGGAATAGATTAAGGTCTTTCTCAGAAACCCTATAGATCGCATAATGATCGAGAAAATCTTGCCGTAGTATAATCTCGGTGGCGGTGGGAGGGATAAGATTCCGACCTCGCTCACTCCACCAGATGGTGCTTCTACTCTTATGCTTGGTATGGGTGCCATAGATGAGGAACAAGGTCAGCCCAATCGCCATCGGAATTCCAAGAACGGGAATGCAAATCTTGAACAAAAGCCCCCGATGAGAAGTCTTTCGCAACGGCGGAGGGTGAACTCCAGAACTCATTAGATATGCGCTATCACTTGCAAACTAAAAGCCAACCGAAAATGAAGCGAATGTTACTGCTTGGTTACTATCTCTTCAGTGAGAAATAATCTCAGGATTACTCTGAGCAATAACAGGAGACATCCCACAAACTATCGGACCACCATTTCGCTGATATCATGCGCAACACTGTCTGCAGAAAAGCTGCCCGGACAAGACCCGAAACCTCCCACCGTTCCGGCGGGTGTCACAAGAGGCGCAACCAAACCTGCTCGCCTATTTTCTGCTGTGAGGGACAACCAATCTCAACCCTGTTTTCCCTCGATTGCCAACAGCATGATCGCGGCCGCGATCCCCAGGCGTCGGTCGAGCTGACCATGGG
>TARA_B100001057_G_scaffold108048_1_pt1 | contig 13447 bp, 14 predicted proteins | sample TARA_B100001057 | Tara Oceans TARA_B100001057 (sample SAMEA2621839) | marine metagenome | biome: marine biome (ENVO:00000447); feature: surface water layer (ENVO:00002042); material: "saline water (ENVO:00002010), including plankton (ENVO:xxxxxxxx)" | depth 5 m
GCAGCTAAAATTGCTCGTCCCGATCTTCCTGTAATTTGTTTAATTGGGGATGGCTGCTTTCAAATGACCGTCGGTGAATTAGCAACGGCGAGACGACAGGGACTCGCAATTCCAGTTGTGGTACTAGATGACCGCTGGCTTTCTCTAATACAAATCAAACAGGAAAAACGTCAATATGCTCAATATGGTTCACAAGTAGAAATGGATCATTACGAGGCACCACCGGCGCATTATTTTGGAGTTCCTGCGGTTGGCGTGCGTGATGAGGCCGGGTTAAAAGAAGAGCTTGAAAAAGCACTTAAAGCAGATGGGCCAACTATTATAGAAGCAGTCGTCGATGCAAGTCATTATCTAGAGACTGTTTTTGATTAATCACACATAAAGGTCACCATTACCCAACGCTGACCTTTAGTTACGGGAAGAGCTTCATGCAGTAAGCTACAGGAAAAGATTACACCGGCTCCTGCAGCCGGAAGATATTTGTGTTTCCCGTATTCCGGAAACCATAACTCTCCTCCCTCATATCCCTCATTGAGGTTCAATGACATCGCAAACCTTCGTTTCTGCGTTTGACGGAGATTGTCTCTATGCGGAGCAAAAAAATCTTCCCTATCGTCTGAATAGGATAATACAGTAAAAGCTTCAAACCTCAGGCGTTGTTCAAAATTGAACGCCTTCTCTAATTCAGGCGCAATTCTGGGTCCGATTGTACTTGCTATTTCGCGAAACAAGTCCGGATCTCTCACAACATGCTCTCTATTTTTTTTTATGGATGCGTCAGGAGCATTCCTTGTCCCGTCATTTACCTGACCTTCTTGATGATCTTTTTTCCATTTGTCTATTAAACGACCACAAAGGTCTAGATCTATCAGGTTGTTCATCAATAACGCAGGTGCTCCGTATTGAAGAGTTCTGGCAGGGGGTTGCGGTGCATCAAGAATACCCTTCAGGGCTTTAATAGAGGCATGTATATCCCGTTTGGGGTCACTTATTGGAAATTGCATTAGAACTCTTTGATTAGGGTCAAGTAGCAGTAATTTCAAGTTATGGTTTTTCGCATCTGACCCGGATAATAATAGATCACTCAATCTCCCCTCTTTGTCTTCAAATATTATAGAGGATGATAAGTTTTCCGTAACTTTAGAAACATTATCCGTTACACCAAACACCTGCCCTCCAAGGGAATTAATCGCTTCCATACACGAACCGAGTTCAGTGAAACACTCATTGATAGCTGTAGCAGGCCCGCGAGCAGCCAATAAAATAATTACACCGCCATTTAACTCAAAATAAAAAATTCTTTTTAGACCATCTTTGGATGGTAATTGAAAGTTTGGAATTCTATCGCCTATCCTCAATGACATAACGCAGCGTGTCCTTATTAATCTCAATAATATCAACGATATATTAATTTCAGCCAAAATCCTAAAGCCGAGATTAATTTTATGCGCATTTAATAAAAAACTGTCTATAAAAATTAAATACAATATACACGAATATGAAGTGCCAGAATTGTTTCGAATTAAATGAGGATGATTGAATGCCTAAACTTCTTACTAAGAAACAGATCACCACGTATCAAAATGATGGACTTATTTTTCCTATTAAAGTAATGCCCGAGACAGAAGCGGGCAAGTTACAGCGGAGACTGGAACAATACGAGAGGGATAGTGGCGGCCCCATCCAAAAGGAATGGCGGCATAAGGTCCATCTTTTATTCACTTGGGCAAACGAAATAATTCGAAATCCAAAAATATTAGATGCCGTTGAAGATTTGATTGGCCCCAATATAATGTGCTGGACAACAAATTTTTTCATTAAGGAAGCAAATGACCCCAGTTTTGTCTCTTGGCACCAGGACTCAACATATTGGGGACTGGAACCAGCCGACGTTCTAACGGCCTGGTTTGCTATGTCTGACGCACCGGTAGAGAGCGGCGCTATGAAATTTTTATTAGGCAGCCATAAATGGGACCAGATGGAACATACAGATACATTCGATAGTGATAACCTACTCACTCGGGGACAAGAAATTTCTATCGATATAAATGAAGAGGATGGTATCTACGCCCCTCTCAAAGCAGGTGAAATATCTCTCCATCATATACGAGCCGCGCACGGATCAGCGCCCAACACGACCAATTTTAGGCGTATAGGACTGGCTATCAGATATATACCAACCTACGTCAAACAAGTTAAAATAAGGGATTCTGCAACGCTGGTCCGAGGCATAGATGAATATTCTAATTTTGATTTAGAACCGGAACCACGAGAGGATTTATCACTTGATGCTTTGGCAGCGCATAAAGATGCAACGGAGAGGCAATTAGCAACTTATTACGAAGGAACAGAAAAAGCTGAATTCAGGCCCTAATCTTGCTTGCAAACAAACAGTATGTTTTGATGCTACCATACTTTTACTTATGGCTTATTACTCTAATCGTCATCAAGCCTTGATGGTATTGAATAAATTGAAGGACTAGTTATGAAAATTGAGAAAATACTTTCCCACAAACCTAAAGTTCTATCAGACGCGCAACGCAATGCTTATTTCAAGGATGGTTATCTAGTACTCGACCGCTTCATCAGCGGCGAATGGTTGGACCGTTTATGGGCCGTGACAAATGAATTTATTGACGAGAGCCGCACCTATACAAAATCAGATTCGAAATTTGATTTGGATTCAGGACATCAACATGATAATCCGCGCCTTCGAAGGTTGACAAGCCCGGTATCGCATCACGAAACATATTGGGAGTTTGCCAGTAAGGGCCCCATCGTCGACGTAGCCGAAGATCTACTTGGACCCGATGTTATTTTTCACCATTCCAAATTGAACTTTAAATGGTCAGGAGGCGGAGAAGAAGTAAAATGGCACCAAGATATCCCTTTTTATCCGCACACGAATTACTCAGTCCTAGCCATTGGTCTATATATGAGTGATGTTGATGATGAAATGGGACCGATGGGGGCGATTCCAGGAAGTCAGAATGGTCCTATTTATTCTCATTATAATGAAAAAGACGAATGGGTAGGAGCAATGCAAGATAAAGACGCCGCCAAACTTCCAGTGGGTAAAACTGGATGGATGAAAGGCAAAGCGGGAACTATCACCATTCATCATTGCCGGACAGTTCACGCCTCTATGCCAAATAATTCGAGTAGATCGAGACCCTTATTAATCAATGCATATTCAGCAGCGGACGCCTTAACAGTTACGGCACATCCTGCACCCTGCAAACAGGCATTGAATTTAGTTCGAGGACGACCAGCTCGTTACGCCGAATTTGACTCCGATCCATGCCCCCTACCTCCTGACTGGTCCGGAGGGTATGATTCTATTTTTGCCGCCCAACAAGAGGAAGGAGAAACGGCAACCGTCTAAGCCGCTATTTGCGCGCAACTATAACTTATCACGTTGGGCAATTTCTGCTGCAATCGAAAGTACATTGCGTGCCTGTTTCAAGTGCGGCATATCGAGCATTTTCCCTTCTAAACCAACAACACCGAGGCCCGGGTTTTCTTCAAACACTGCTACAACTTTTTTTGCGTAAGTTATTTCATCTTCGGAAGGCGTAAATGTCTTGTTTATCACAGATGATTGTGCAGGATGGATCGCTACTTTCCCGATAAAACCTGATTTCCGGTCATTAAGACAATCGGTCTCTAAACCATCCATATCTTTATAGTTTACATAAACCACCCCAACCGGTTGAACATCTACGGCTCTTGCTGCCGCCAAACATAATGATTTGGCCAAAAGGTATGGATCATCATAGCCCCCAGAAGTTGGATGCATATTATCACTAGCTCCCAGTGCTGCAGATAAATCCTCCGCACCCCATGTAATAGCGGTCATACGGTCTGTTACACCTTCCAAATAAGTATGAAAACTCAATATAGAAGCTGCTGTTTCGGTTGCCACCACAAGTATTTTTGTAGAACCTTGCTCCAAGCCTTCTCGTGCTTCCAATGCGGAAAGATAATTAGCCAGTGTATTTACATCCGCCGCTGAATACACTTTTGGCAAACAAATTCCGTCTGGAGCCCCTGGCATTATTGCTGCTAAATCTGGCAAGGATAATTCGGTATCCAACGGATTGATTCGAACCCAGAGTTGCTGGCGCGATCTATCTTGACGATCGATTAGATAATCCCTCACCATCTGCCGCGCCAATTCTTGCCGGTCATCTGAAACTGAATCCTCTAAATCCAATATCAAAGCATCTGCCGGATTATCGCGGGCTTTCTCCAGTTTACGCTCAGAATCTCCGGGTACGAATAACCATGACCTTATAATCATGACGGCGTCTTCATCATAAATGCTGTACGCACACAAAAAGCCACCTCTTCGTCACGCTGATTGAAACCGTAATGCTCGAAAATTACCAATCCCGCATTTGGTCGCGATTTTGACTCTCGCTTCTCTCTTACTTTTGTAACAGACCTAATTGTATCTCCATGAAAAACGGGATTTGCGAACCGCGTATCAGTCATACCCAAATTGCCCAGAGTGGTACCTAAAGTAGTATCACCAACCGAAACCCCGATCACTAATCCCAAAGTGAAAAGGCTATTAACAATACGTTGGCCATATTCCGTGCCTTTACAAAACTCCTCATCCAGATGAAGCGGTTGGGGATTATGTGTCATGGCGCAAAAAAGCAGATTATCCGACTCGGTAACGGTTCGTGTTAAAGAATGCTTAAACTCCATTCCTATATCAAATTGTTCGTAATAAAGTCCTGTCATCTATAAATCCTCAGTTTAAATTTGGGTGTTTCAGTCTGTTTTCTATTAAATAATAGTGTAGCTGATGCAACTCCTACAAGTGCATCAGCGTTCAGATATAAGTCTTCAATGTTCATTATTATTTAATAATGTTATTTAATCTTTCATAAACCAGATCACTAACCTCTATCTCGTTTTCCTCTAATCTTTGACGACGAACTCGTGCCGATCGTTCAAAAGGCATCCTGACCGCCTGACCGCCACTAACGGGTCGAGCACTTCGAACATATTCAGCATATGCGGATACCTTACGCCTATATTCGGGTTCAGGCATTAATAGATCAGGTTTTATCGTAATGATTAGAAAACCAAACCCTGCCAAGTCTGGGGGCTCGACGGGCGAACCTGCCAATATACCCAGCATTTGTACGATCATTCCGAGTCCTGCACCTTTGTGTCCTCCCCAAGGTGTAAAAGCTCCGCCCAATGCTGATTCCGGGTCTTGCGTAGGATTACCCGCAGCATCAAAGGCTAGTCCATCTCCAATTTCCTTCCCCAAACGACGAGCTAACATAACTTCAGCATGCATGATAGAAGAAGTTCCAATATCCCAGATCACTGGGTCTCTCTCACTCGGAAAACCAAAACAAATAGGATTGGTTCCAAACCTTCCATCAACCGCCCCATGAGGCGCTACCCATGGAGTAGCATTGGAGGCAATAATAGTGATCATTCCACGTGCAGCTGCAATTTCTGCAAAGTAGGATAGCATTCCAGTATACCATGTCTCATTGGCACCTACTAAAGACATGCCTGACACGCTTGCTTTTTCGATAGCTATTTCCGTTGCTTTTAACGCGACCACGTAACCTAAGTTGTCGTGCCCATTCAGTCTGGCAGATACTGGGGTTTCATGAATTGTCTCAACTAACCGATCCGGAGTCCCTGTTCTATCCAATCTTTCCGTAATACTTACAATTCTGGCTAAACCGCCATAGGCTAATCCACGTAATTCACAATCTATAATGTGGTCACCTATTATCTTTGCGTATTCTTCATTGTGGTTATATTTTTTCATAACCTCTACGACTAAATTCAGAGCATCTTCGATTGATAACTTCATGCGGCCTCCTTTGTGACTAATTTAAGAAGTGATTAAAAGCGAAATTAAATTCTCATTTTAACCTATTTTTTGAGCCGAAAAGATCGAATTATAACCCTCTTTTTCCCAATTTGGAGGGACCGGACACGGCCTAGGATCCAGGTGTGCAATTCGCGCTGGTGACCCACGAATGATTTGTCCTGTTTTAGATGTTGGGGTCGGCTGGGGCATCCAGGCAAACGCGTCAGCTGAACTGTAAACAAATAATGCTACGGGCCGAACCCGTTCAGACAAATTCTCAGCCGAGCTATGAATTGTCCTGCAGTTTATCGCTACTACGCTGCCGGCTGGACCAATCATTTTTTCGGCACTACTCTGATCCACATCCTCCATGTCGTTTTCATTAATCGTACCGCTCCACTTGCCATTATCGTCGGTATGAAAAAATAGCGGTCCGTCATGGCTTTTAGGAATCGAAATAAGGGGGCCTTTTATCTCTGTCACATCTTCCAGATATACCCCGAGTGTAACAAGACTGTAGTTAGTGTGGGGCCAGGCAGGAATATCCTGGTGCCACTTTACGATCTCCCCATGTCCTGGCCATTTATAATTTAATTTTGAACTATGGAATTTAACATCAGGCCCTACTAAATCAGACGCTATATCTCCCAGTAGCGACTCGGAAGCAAATTCCCAATAAACCGGATCGCGATCGACGAGCGCCTTCAATCTTCGAACATGCGGCGATCTGTGATTATGTTTTGGACCCAAATCAAATGCATCATTTGACTCTCTAACAGCACGGCTCTCCTCCAATAGTCTATCAGAACAAATAGAAAGCCGCGTTATCCATTCTACAGGGATAATATTTTCCAGAGTAACAAAACCTTTTTCGAAATATTCTTCTCGCTTGCTTTGCATTAGGAGCCTCGGCGGGGTCTGTAATATTTTGGAAGTTTCCATGCTAATTTTTCTCCGCAGTTTGATACTCCAGCCCAGGACTTAAATAGAATGGATGATAGTCTACCAAACAGCATTAATATAAAAGAACTAACCATCAAGCACGCACTAAAATCACATCGGCAATTGAAAATTGTATCTATTACACAACTGTGAAATATGAAAAAAATGGAACCTGTTTTCTTGCAAAATTGAGTGATTTGGGTCACCGTAAATTATAAAATTCAGAGCATATACAAATCTTGGCTTTCTGTTTTTTTGCAAAAGGGGAGAAATGATGCAAAAACTTAGTGCCGAACAGAGAACCCAATGGGCTGTAGATGGGTATCTGTGCATCGAGGGTGCACTTAACCCTGAAGAGATTGAGTTTTTTTCAAATGAGATAGATAACTTTCGATCACTACCTGGATGGGAGCCTATTTCGGGCATGCTTCCAAGGGGGCATTATGGCTGGGTAGATAAATGTGCCGACCAGAATACTGAAGCGTTCATGGATAGAAGAGATATTCTTTCATATAACCAGGCCTTTATAGAGCTCATTGATAGGAAAGAGGTTTTTGACCTAATCGTCGATATAATGGGCCCCAATATAATTTTTAGCATGTCCCAGGCGATTGTTAGAGCATCTGGTGATGGTTTTCCTGGGTACACGCACACGGATGGAGGTGAGGGCCAAAGAGAAATCCGGGTTATGGAAACAAGCCGACCGATTGCTGTGAAAGCAATGTATTTACTCTCCGACGTTGAGGGGCGTGATTGCGGTAACTTTACGGTCTTTCCGGGTAGTCACATGAGACCTATACAGTTCAATCAAGACCCGCCAGTTGGCCCCAATACCCCAGGAGCCGTTCAACTAACGGGCAAAGCTGGTGATTGTTATATATTTTCCCATGCACTATGGCACGGCCCAGCGGCAAATAACTCTGGGAAAGCCCGCAAAACCCTACTTTATAATTACTGCCAAATGTTCATGCGGTGTTACGACTTCAAGGATATCCCGGAAGTCGTTAAACATGCATCTCCAAGGCAGCGTCGACTTCTTGGAGATCTAGGATATGACTTTAGGCCAGGATCTTATTTTTACGTGCCAGACGATCAAACCGAAATCATTATGGGCGCCGTCTAGTACATTGACGTTGATAATCCAGTTTTTATAAAAACAAGGGTGGTGGTCTGCGCACTGGTATGCTAACTCCCTATGAAATAACACAGAGATTTTCACATGCCTTTATCGGTCGCAGAAATTGGTTTAAATCAGATGCTAGGCGATGTCTGGGAGTGGACTGCACGTCCATTCGTCTCATGCGCCGAATTTAAACTAGCCGAGGGCCCAGTGAGAGAATCTAACGATAAATTTATCTCGGGCCAAACGGTCTAAAGAGAGGGATCGTGTGCCACACCCCAATCGCATATCCATCCAACATATCGAAATTTTTGCTATCATCCTGATCGTTGGCAATTCTCTGGCTTACGACTTGCAAAATAATATTTAGATTAGGGAATAATCGAGTTGAAACAGCAAGCCAATTACAATCAAATTCATAGTGATTTTTTAAAAGACGTTATTGAGGGTTTAAGCAAAAATCCAAAGATCTTGAAGCCAAAGTATTTTTACGATAACAGAGGCGCCCAATTATTTACTGAAATATGCACGACGCCCGAATATTATCCTACTCGCACAGAAATCAAGATTCTAAATCAAAATGCAGAAGATATTGCATCCCAGATTGGAGATAATACAGCCCTTATAGAATATGGCTCTGGAGCTTTAGAAAAAATAAAAATCCTCCTAAATTTTCTAAATGAACCAGTCGGATTAATTCCTGTCGATATTTCTGAAGATCAATTATTTGCATCGGCTAAAAACCTAGAAAATTTTTATCCTAATCTTGAAATATTGCCAGTAGCCGCTGATTTCACAAAACCAATTCCAATTCCAACGTTGTCACATCCCCCTAAAAAACGTGTCGCATTTTTTCCAGGTTCAACCATCGGAAATTTTGAACCTGACCTAGCCATTCAATTTCTAGAGGGAGTAACCAAAACTATTGGCATTGATGGCCTTCTCTTGATTGGATTTGATTTAAAAAAAGATACCGAAACTCTGTTAGCCGCCTACGATGATCAACGAGGGATTACTGCAGCCTTCAATAAAAATCTCTTATCTCGAATAAATGACGAGTTGGACGGTAATTTCAATCTGGATACCTTTGAACATTTAGCACGATATAATGACAATGAAGGCCGTATTGAGATGCATTTGAGAAGCACAACAGAACAGACCGTATCAATCAATAAAGAGCTATTTAAATTCCTCGAGGGCGAGACTATCCACACAGAGAACTGCTACAAATTTACCGAGGAAAGCTTCACAGCCATGTCTATTAAAGCAGGTTTATCACCTGTAAAGACATGGACCGATGATCAAAATTTATTTGCCGTTATGTTGTTAAGAGCGACATCCAATCTTTAAGCCAAATAGATTTGATCCGTTGCCTTGCGGTTGTATAATTGACCCGTGAGTCGCGCAAGAGCTATTGATTGCTCATTATATATTGAATGACATCTTCGCTCTGGACAACATCCGCGTATCTTCGACCGACATCGCGCAACGTGTCTTGGTGCGGTCCTTCGTCATGATCTCCAGAGCAATCATCAACAAGCATTGTTCTAAAACCAAATTGAAAGGAATCAACAGCGGACGCTCTTACGCATCCACTGGTCACACAACCCGTGACGGCAATTGTATCAACGCGATGTTTAGTGAAAAACGCAGAACACGGGGTCATAAAAAATGCAGACGCCCCGACTTTTTGAAACACGAAATCATAATCAGGATCCGCTATTCTTGGGTCCAGCTCAACGGCCTCAGATCCCTCAAAAAGTGTTTCTTTTATAACACCGACTTTCCAATACGGCATAGAATCTACGTTTGGATAGGCAACAAAACAACTAGCGACCGGAATATTTTTCTCCCTAGCTATTTTCAATAGGGCCGCTGTTTTTTCAACGGAGCGGTCTATCCGGTCACTGCCTCCCATTGTAAACCTCGGGTCAGTGAAGCTTTTTTGAAAGTCAACTACAAGAATACCTAACTTTTCGCCAAACCCTACATCATCTGCCCCATAAGACTTTTCTGAATAAACGTCACTCATTTTTTTCTCAATCCACGTAAATATTAATAAATAACTAAAGAAGAAATTAAAGACTAACTGTGTTCGGACAAAAATTCTATTTTTAAAAGTTTTAAGATAAGCATTATTTACCTCATACTGTTAAAACTCTAGACTGAATCCAATTTTAGATTGAAACCTTTTTTAAACCTTGCGTGTTTTTTAAGCCCAAGATTGGGAATTTACATGGTTGAATTGCAGGGACTTCTCGCCGTTATTAGAAAGCGAGGCTTGTTGGATGATAAGACATCTATAGACAACCTTCAATTACAGGATAGCGAACGTCCGGATCTGGCATTAATTGCCTCTGGTTTTGTAGCAGAGTCGGATATGTTTGAAGTTCTAGCTGAATATCTTGATTTGCCAATTGCCAATACTGAGCAGTTCCCGAATTCGCCTTTAAAAGCGGGTGGAGCCAACATTTCTTTTCTTCGCCAAAAGCGCATGCTTCCCATCCTAGAGGACGACACGTCAATAACGTTCGCGTTATCAGATCCACCAGACAAGATGTCACTTCAATCTATCAAGCTACTCGTCAACAAAGATGTAAATATACAATTGGCCAAAGCCGGCGACCTTGACCGGGCATTCGATCGACTTTATGACCGAGAGAAGGTCAAGAAACCTGCAGCATTGAAGAATTATGCAAAAGACATAGCTTCTATTGAAGAAGATTCTCCTGCGGTCAAATTATTCAACCAGCTGGTCAATACTGCTATTTCAAACGAAGCGTCCGATTTACATATTGAGTCGTCATTCTCAGGCTTGAAGCTGCGCTATCGGGTGGACGGTAAATTGCTTGAACTTGGAAATTCGCCTCCTGAATATCTAAAAGAAATGCTTATTAGCCGTATTAAGGTTTTAGCAAATTTAAATATTGCAGAAAAACGACTCCCACAAGACGGGAGAATAACTGTCAATGTTTCAGGAAGATCTATTGATGTGCGGGTTTCAACGATACCAACAATAAACGGGGAAAGCATTGTCCTACGTTTTCTTGACCCAGAAAAAGGTCCTAATGACCTAACAGCACTTGGCTTCAGTAATCACACACTTTCGACATTGCGACGGCTCCTTAAAGCACCTCATGGTATGATCTTGACTACAGGGCCGACTGGGAGTGGTAAAACGACAACTCTCTATGCCGCTCTTCAAGAACTTAATCTCGTTGAACGTAAAATTATTACGCTCGAAGATCCAATTGAATATCGAGTGGAAAACATCAACCAAATTCAAATCAATCCAAAAGTGGGGCTCAATTTTGCGTCACTATTGAGATCCGTATTGAGACAGGACCCCGATATTATTATGGTGGGAGAAATTAGAGATGAAGAAACCGCGCGACTTGCAACTCAATCGGCCTTAACGGGTCACTTGGTTCTCTCCTCGCTGCATACAAATAATGCATTTGGGGCACTAAACCGTTTACTGGATATGGGCCTCGAACCTTTTTTAATTAATGCAGCCGTTAGGGTTGTTATTAGTCAAAGATTAATCAGAAGACTTTGTCCAAAATGTAAAAAAAGCGGGTCAGTCACACCCGCAGAACAGAAACAATTTGGACTCAAAATTGGGATGAGTATCAGTCGTCCTAATGGTTGCATGTCGTGCTATCAAACAGGTTATAAAGGCCGATTAGTTCTTACGGAATTATTAGAGCTGAACGATAATATTCGTGACCATATCAATAATTCAGGAAAGAATAATCCTATGGATTGTAGTCTTCTGCCAGAACAAACGTTAGCAAATGCCGCTAGGACTCATATCGAGTCTGGTGAAACAAGTATTGAAGAATTTGTAAGCATTATGGGATCACTTGATTGAGTCGCTTTTTAAAACTCCAAGGTAATTTATTCGATAACCCACGAAAACAATTGCCATTATTTTTAGAACAAATCGCAACACTTCTAGAAGCTGGGCTCCCAATCGATATAGCATTTCGATCGATGGGCCGCGATAGCAATTCCAGTTATTTTCCAGCCATGGCTATTGCAACTGCAGCTAGATTAGAGAAAGGCGAGCTACTATCCGATATTCTCGAGGAAGAAGATAAAATATTTAACGCATTTGACATAGCAATCATTCGAACATCAGAGACAAGCGGTGACCTTGTCAAGGGCTTCTCAGAACTGTTTAAATACCACAAGAAAAACGTTGCTTTACGACAGAAGTTAAGAACAACTTTCACCTACCCAGCGATACTTGCCGCAGCATCCGTTTTTACCATAATAATGTTACTAACAGTAGTGATACCTCAGTTTGAACCTATATTAGTTCAACAAAAGAATGCGCCCCCATTAATGACTCTGATGATGCTGTCTTCTTCCCACTTCCTGATGGAATATGGTTGGATTGCTATTACACTGATAATGTTTTTGACTTTATACTTTCAAACTCCGACTGGAAGAAAACAGTTCCACAATTGGATTATTAAAGCACCGCGCGTTGGCTCTATTGCAGAGAGCATAGCGGTCGAACAATGGTCGAGAGGGATGGCCCTATTACTTGATCGGGGCATTCCTTTGCCGGAAGCATTAGAGCTGGGGGCTACGCTTTATGTCAATGAAGAAATGCGTACCGTTGGACAACGGATAGCCAAGCAGACTGTGGAGGGACGACAACTAACAAACTCGATGGCAGAAGCCGGTCATTTCCCCGATTCAATTATTCAATTGACCCTAATAGGTGAAGAGACAGGAAATCTCGGAACCATGTTAGGAAAGTCGGCCGACTATCTTGCCACTGAGATTCAATCAAAATTAGAAGCAACCATCTCGATACTTGAACCTTTGATAATAATAGTTTTAGGTGGAATAGTCGCTTTGGTTGTTATTGCGTTAATGACAACCACTATGAGTCTTAACTTGATGGTTATATAACAATGATTTTACGAAGGTTTTTTATCCGTGGGAAGAGAACACCTGAGCAATCAGATGACGCCGGTTTCACACTTTTAGAATTACTCGTAGTTCTTGTTATTATAGGCCTTATCAGCGGGCTAGTCGGTCCTCAAGTGATGAAGTTACTCGGAAAAGCAAAGAGTGATGTAGCTAAGGTGCAGATGGATAATATTACGAGTAGCTTAAATCTTTTTAATCTCGATGTTGGAAGGTATCCAACTAATAATGAGGGTCTATCTGCCCTGATAAAAAAACCAAACGATATGCCGCTATGGTCCGGACCGTATTTAACCAATGACGTGATACCCAACGATCCATGGAATAGGCCTTATGTGTATATCCAACCCGGGACTAACGGAAAACCATATCAATTAAAAAGTCTAGGGGCCGACGGCGCAATCGGCGGTCAAGCTGAAGATGCAGATATCAGTAAACCATGAAATCTAATGATGGCTTTACCCTCCTAGAAAGTCTTGTGAGTCTTACAATCATATCCAGCTTATTATTGTTACTTCTACAGAGCTTAAACATAAGTATTTTCCAATTAAAAAAAACTGATACGGCCGTTTTAGCCGCGAGCC
>TARA_B100001057_G_scaffold353264_1_pt1 | contig 13443 bp, 6 predicted proteins | sample TARA_B100001057 | Tara Oceans TARA_B100001057 (sample SAMEA2621839) | marine metagenome | biome: marine biome (ENVO:00000447); feature: surface water layer (ENVO:00002042); material: "saline water (ENVO:00002010), including plankton (ENVO:xxxxxxxx)" | depth 5 m
TTTTTAGGGGCTTTTTTAAATTTAATTATTGTGAAAGATTAAATTATTTTACAACATTAATAGGACGAAGTTCAGTATTATTTCCTATTTGAATTTCAATAAAATATAATCCTTCAACTAATTCGTTTAAATCAACTTTTATGTTGTGATTCCCACGTTTAAGGGTTCCTTCATTTTTTGATTTCACTACTTGTCCTAAAGAGTTATATAGGTTGTATTTAATATTTACATTATTTGATAATTGTAAATTTAAATTTGTGAAATCATTGCTTGGATTAGGAAAGATGCTTAGTAAATCTCCGCTATTCTCAGTGATATTAAGACCTGGCATAACTTCAAAAGCTACAGATTCACCAGTTCCAAATGCAACACCTGACCATAAAATATCATTATTTTCATCATTTAATGTTACAAAGCCATCTACATAGTTTCCCCATACTGATGCTTCAAGACCATCACCGTATGTATCAAATACATTAAAAATATAGCAACCATATGCTAACTCCCATTCGTATTCAAAATTTGAATCGCCTTGAGACGCTGTATAACTTTCTTGTGCAACAACACTTCCATTTTCATCTAATAATTCCCAAGAAGTTTCTGTTGGCCAATTATCTGTTTGGACTGATAGTGTTACATTCATTGATGATGGAGTGGAGCCTGCTAGTGATGGAGACATCATGTCGTTTGATGTATCCATATCTCCGTTGTAGTCAACAACAAAGCTAATTGATGCATTATCTGGAATATTTGAAATATCACCTAGGTCAATAATTGCAGTTTCGTAAGTATCTAAACTTCCAGACCATGGAGTTGTGTTAACAGTACTTCCATTAACCATTGTTAGAACATTAAAGTTATTAACTGTTGATCCTAAGCTGTAGTTTTGAACTTGAACAGAGGCGTTTTGTAATGTCCCGCCACAATATGTAGCGTCCCCTGTGTAAGAAACCATTTTCATATCTTTTGAAAAAGAAGCTTGTGAACATGAATTTACTTCACTCATATATGCTGAAACACTGCTTAGCTGACCAACTTCAGTCACCATTCTGTCAGGACAAATTTTATATATTGTTGGATAATAAGCTAAAGCGTAATCATCAGCGATATTGCCTGTTGGGTCATCTGCCATCATGTAGTCAATTATATTTGTCCAATTTCCAAGATCACTGTTATAAATTGTAGATTCAGCAGTTGTAGGATCAGCTTCAATTGCCATACAGAAAACAGCATCTGGATATTGACTTTGTAAGTTTTCCAGAGTTCCAGCTTCAGCAAAACTCCAACATGGTCCACACCAAGTTGCAAATAAATCAAGAATTACTGTTTTACCTTCATCTAAAATATCGTAGAGGTTATGTGTTTCTCCTTCAATGTCAGTGATAGTAAAGTCTTGGCCTAAGCTATTTGCTGGTAATTGAGCAAATGAGAAGGTTGAAAGAAAACATGCAATAATAAGTAGTGTTTTTTTCATAATTTTTTTTTTTGGATTTTTATTAAAATACGTGTAACATCAAATATAATAAAATTATATGATTAGTTTGTTTTAAAAAACATATTATTTGCTGTAATAATTGATTAAGTTTGTAGTTATTATAAAAAATAATGTTATGAAAAATTCAATTCAATTATTAATTACATTTTATATCTCATGTTTTTTTATCTTTAGTTCTTGTGAAAAAGAAGATGAGATTGATGGTTGTACTGATCCAACAGCTTGTAACTATAATGCTGAAGCAACTGGTGATGATGGTTCTTGTGAATACTCTTCATGTGCTGGATGTACTAATCCTATTGCCTGCAATTATAACGAATCAGTTACAGTTGACGACGGATCTTGTCAAATTCCAATTGATGGTATTTTAGAAATAATTGGATCAATTGAACAAACAGTTTATGGATCTGTTGGTGAAACATTAGAAGCATCTGCTCTTCTTAAAAATTCTTCATGTAATGATATACAAGTTAGAGCTAGGCAATTATATAACGGTTCTGGTGTTACTCAATTTTGTTTTGCTGGTACTTGTTATGCTGAAAACACACAATTAGCACTCGACATATTAAATCTCCCTTCTTTTGTTATTGCAGAAGGAGATATTGACGGTAACGGATCTGATGATACTTTTAAAGCTTATTTTACACCTGAAGATGTAGGAGATTTTCAAGTAAATTACAGATTTTATTTGGAGAATGATCCAACAACTAACATGGAAATCTCTATAAATTATATAGTTTCATAAATTATGGAAAAAATAAGTAGACTTGAAGCCTTAAATTTTCATTCAAAGGGAAGGCCTGGGAAAATAGAGGTTATACCAAGTAAAAGCCACAATAGTCAATATGACTTGTCATTAGCTTACTCTCCTGGAGTAGCTGAACCCTGTAAGAGTATTGCTCGTAATAAAAAGGATGTTTATAAGTACACAAGTAAGGGAAATTTAGTTGCTGTTATTTCAAATGGCTCAGCTGTTTTAGGTTTAGGAAATATTGGTCCTGAAGCAGCAAAGCCAGTGATGGAAGGAAAGGGTTTACTGTTTAAAATCTATGCTGATATTGATGTTTTTGATATTGAAATGGATGCCTCTGATGTAGACCTTTTTGTACAAACTGTTAAGTCTATTTCACCAACTTTTGGAGGTATAAATTTAGAAGACATTAAAGCTCCAGAGTGTTTTGAAATAGAAAGAAGATTAAAAAGAGAGTTGGATATTCCTGTCATGCATGATGACCAGCATGGAACAGCAATTATATCTTCAGCAGCGTTAATTAATGCCCTTGAAATTGCTAAGAAAAAAATTGATAAAGTAAAAGTTGTAGTTAATGGTGCTGGTGCTGCAGCAATTTCATGTCTGAAGCTATATGTTAGTCTCGGTTTAAAAAAAGAAAATATTTTTCTGTTTGACAGCAAAGGAATAGTTGATTACAAAAGAAAAGATTTAACAAAACATAAATTACAATTTGCTACTAAGAAAAATATTAAAAATTTAAAGCATGCGATGAGAAACGCGGATGTTTTCATTGGTCTTTCTGTTGCAAATGTTCTTACGCAAACCATGCTTAAATCAATGAAAAAAAATCCAATTGTTTTCGCAATGGCTAACCCAGATCCCGAAATTTCTTATGATTCTGCGATGAAAGCTAGAAAAGATTTGATTATGGCCACAGGAAGATCAGATTACCCAAACCAAGTTAACAATGTTCTGGGTTTTCCATACATTTTTCGTGGAGCCTTAGATGTTCGAGCAACTTCTATTAATGAAAGAATGAAAATAGCTGCTGTAAAATCAATTGCATCACTAGCAAAAGAATCTGTACCTGAAGAGGTTTTATTAGCTTATGATCAAACAAATATTGTTTTTGGTCCTGAATATATAATACCAAAACCTAACGATCCAAGATTAATTTCTGAAGTTTCACCTGCAGTAGCTAAAGCGGCTATTAAAAGCGGTGTTGCCCAGATTGAGATTAATGATTGGGAGGCTTATCAAAATACTTTAAGAGAAAGATTAGGAATTGGAAGTAAATTAATTAGAAATATAACCCGAACAGCAAAAATTAAAAAGAAAAAAATCGTTTTCCCAGAGGGACATAGTCCAAAAATTTTAAAAGCCGTTCAAGAAATAATTTCGGAAGATATATGTCAACCAGTTTTACTTGGAAATAAGGTTATAATAAATGCAAATTTGGAAGAATATGGTTTGAATTTAAATAATGTTGAGATAATTGACCCAAAAAGTGAAGACCAAAAAGAGCTAAGAGAAGACTTCTCGAAAAAATATTGGCAACTAAGGAACCGATTTGGAATAACTATGAACGAATCTAAAAGAAGAGTGCGTGATAGAAATTTCTTCGGTTCATTTATGGTTGAAGAGGGTTTAGCGGATGGAATGGTAACAGGAGTGACAAGAAATTATCCTGAGTCACTAAAGCCTGCTTTACAAGTTATAGGATTACAAAAAAATGTTAAAAAAGTCGCAGGATTATATATTGCTCTATCAAACGATGGGCCAATATTTTTTTCTGATACAACAATAAATAAGTCACCTGAAGAACAGGAGCTAATTGATATAATTTTATTAACAGCTAAAGAAGTAAGAAGGTTTGGTATCAAGCCTGTGATAGCATTATTATCATATTCAAACTTTGGATCTGTCAGAGATAAAGAAACTAAGAAATTGAGAAACGTCATAAATTTCTTTCATAAAAATCATCCTAACTTATTAATTGATGGAGAAATTCAAGCAAATTTTGCATTAAATAATGAGAAAAGAAAAGAACAATTTCCTCATTCTAAATTAAAAAATGAAAGTGTAAATACTTTGATTTTTCCTAATTTAGATTCCGGAAATATCTCATACAAGCTCCTGCAAGAGTTGTCAAGTTATGAAACTATAGGCCCAATACTTTTAGGGATGAAAAAGCCAGCATATATTGTTCAGTTAGAAAGTAGTGTAAAAGAAATAGTGAATATTACAAAAATTGTAGCTGCAGCAGCACAAACTAAAAGAAATAAATTATGATAACTCATTTAAGTGGAAATATTACTGAACTTAATCCAACAAACATTGTAATTGATTGTAATGGAATTGGATATTATTTAAATATTTCTCTCAACACTTTTTCAAAAATTGATAAGGATAAAAAAAGTGCTTATACTATTTTAACTTATTTGCACGTTAGAGAAGATGCTCATACTCTTTATGGATTTTGTGATCAAGAGGAAAGGAAAATATTTTTAATGTTGTTATCAGTTTCTGGAATTGGAGCTTCTACAGCGATGATGATACTTTCATCACTAAGTTCTAATGAAATAAGAATGGCAATATTAAAAGAAGATATTGTTACTTTAAAATCTATTAAAGGAATAGGAATGAAGTCTGCACAAAGAATAATAATTGACTTAAAAGATAAAATAAATGATTTAAAATTAAGTCAAACAGATCTTGTTGTTAATAACGATAATATAATTAGAAATGAAGCGTTATCTGCATTAGAAACTTTGGGTTTTTCTGTAAAAGATATTAATAAAGTGTTAGATAATATTCTATCAGAAAATTCAGAAGCTTCTGTTGAACAACTTATTAAAATGAGCTTAAAGAGACTTTAATTTTGAATTTCTTACAGAAAAATAATATTTTCAAATACGCCATTGTTGTTTTTTTTTGGTTTGGGTTTAATTTATCTTTTTCACAAATCAATAAATTTTCCTCTAATAATTTTGAATTAGATCCGTTATTTCCAAGTTTATTTTTAGATAGCCTAAGTTATGAAAACAATGAAATTATTATTAATAGTTATTTTGGAAATATTTTTTTGGGTGAAAAACAATATTTTACAAGAGATCAGTATGAAAATTACTTATTTAACAAACAATTTCAAGATTATTGGAAAAATAGAATTTCGAGAAACGCTAACCTTGATGTAGGTGGAGAAATACCAAAAGTTGGTTTAGGAGAGGAGGTTCTAAATAAAATTTTTGGTTCAAATACTGTTAGTATAAGACCACAAGGTGCTGTAGAATTAACATTTTCTGGAGTAGTAAATAAAATTGACAACCCATCACTTCCGGAGGCTCAAAGGAAAACAACATCATTTAATTTTGATGAAAGAATTCAAGTAAATGTTATTGGAAGAATAGGAGAAAAATTACAATTACAAGCAAATTATGATACCGAGGCAACCTTTGAGTTTGAAAATGAAATGAAATTGGAATACACTGGAGATGAAGATGACATAATCAAAAAAATCGAATTAGGAAATGTCAATTTACCTCTATCAGGATCATTAATCACTGGAGCTCAAAGTTTATTTGGAATTAAGTCTAAGTTTCAGTTTGGACGCGCAACTTTAACAACAGTTTTTTCTGAGCAAAAAAGTGAAAGTTCAATTATAGAGATTGAGGGAGGTGCACAGAAAACGGATTTTGAAATTACAATTGATAATTATGAAAAAAATAGACATTTTTTCTTATCACAGTACTTTCATCAAAACTATGATCAAGCTCTTTCAAACTTGCCGATTATTAATTCTGCGATAAATATTACAAGAATTGAGGTTTATGTTACAAATAAAAATTCATCAACAGTTAATACTAGAAATATTTTAGCATTACAAGATCTAGGAGAACAATCTAATAATGTTGCAAGTCCTATGGTTGCAGATGGAGATCAAAACTTAAATTGGCCAACAAATTTGAATAATTCATTAAATCCATCCGAGTTTATAAATGAAATTAATTTACAAACTGGTAAGTCATTAAGAAATATAGATGAGATTACATCAGCATTTAATTTATACACTCAGGGAACAAATCAGTTTTTTCAATCAATTGATTATGAAAAAATAGAAAATGCAAGGATGTTATCATCTTCTGAGTACACATTCAATAGACAACTAGGATTTATTTCTCTTAATCAATCTTTAAATTCTGATGAAGTTTTAGCAGTGGCATTTCAATACACATATAATGGTGTTTCTTACCAGGTTGGAGAATTTTCAAATGATGTTGTAGCTCCTGATGTATTATGTCTTAAGTTATTAAAATCTACAGTTACTGATGTTTCTCAACCAATGTGGGATTTAATGATGAAAAACGTATATGGTTTGGGGGCTTATCAGGTTAGTAAAGAAGATTTTATTTTAGATATTTTTTATGAGAACCCTGAATTGGGAACACCTGTAAATTTTTTAACAGAGGGAGATATTTCAAATCAATTATTAATTCAAGTATTTAATTTTGACAAATTAAATAATAATAATGATCCAGGTCCAGATGGCGTTTTCGATTTTATTGATGGAGTTACAATTAATGCTTCGAACGGTAGAGTATATTTTCCCATGGTTAACCCCTTTGGTTGTTTTTTGAGAGAAAAACTAGGCGGGAATTGTGAATTTATTGATCCCAATAGTATTGCAAGTAAATATGCCTTTGAAGCCTTGTATGATTCTACACAATATGCAGCTCAACAAATCCCTGAGCTTAATAGATTTTTACTAAAAGGACAATATAAATCATCAGTAAGTTCTGATATTTCACTTAATGCAATGAATATTCCACAAGGTTCTGTAAGAGTAACTTCTGGGGGTACTCAACTAGAAGAAAATATTCATTATACCGTTGACTACACTATGGGTTCAGTTAAAATCATTGATCAAGGTATATTAAATTCCTCATCTCCTATAATGATATCACTTGAAAATAATTCATTATTTAATTTTCAAACAAAAAGGTTTTTAGGAGCTCACCTGGATTATAAAATTAATAAGGATTTTATATTAGGTGCAAGTGTTCTGAATCTTACAGAAAAACCATTAACGCAAAAAATAAATATTGGAGATGAACCAATTTCAAATACAATTTGGGGATTAAATGGAGCTTATTCAACTGAGTCACGTTTTTTAACCAAAATGGTTGATAAATTACCATTTATTCAAACTAAAGAAAAATCCACATTCTCTGTTGTTGGTGAATTTGCGCACTTCATTCCTGGGCACCCTAAATCAATAAATATTGATGAAACTGGAACCTCATATGTTGATGATTTTGAAAATACTCAATCTGCTATTGATATTAGATCAGCATCTTCTTGGTATTTGTCAAGTACTCCTACAGGTAATATTGGATCTTCTGGATATTTTGCAGAAGGTCTATTTAGTAATGATTTATCTTATGGATACAATAGAGCCAAACTTGCTTGGTATGTTATAGATCCTTTATTTCAAAGAAACTCATCAATTACTCCTTCTCATATTGTTGATGATTCAGACCAACAAGAAAGTAATTATGTTCGTGAAGTTTTAATTACCGAAATATTCCCTAACAAAGATATTGTTAATGGACAACCCTCAAGGCTAAGAACTTTTGACCTTGCATTTTATCCGACTGAGAGAGGGCCTTACAATTTTGATGTTTCGGGATCTTCAGGTATTTCTAGTGGAATTAATGAAAGTGGACTATTAATTAATCCCGAATCAAGATGGGGTGGAATAATGAGAGAAATTGAAACAAATGATTTTGAAGCTGCAAATATTGAATTTATTGAGTTTTGGATGTTGGATCCGTATATAGATGATCCTGGTAGTTCAGGAGGGGATTTGTTTTTTAATCTTGGAAATATTTCTGAAGACATATTAAAAGATTCAAGAAAAAGTTTTGAAAATGGGTTGCCAATTGATGGTTCTGACATAAATATTGATACCACAGTTTGGGGAAGAGTACCAAATATACAATCTTTAGTTAATGCTTTTGATAATGAGCCCTCCTCAAGAGTAAATCAGGATGTAGGATATGATGGAATGGATGATGAATATGAAAGAACTTTTATTCCCCCAAATAGTTTCACAAATAGTTCCTATTTACAACAGATAGAGTCTCAATTTTCTAATACTTCTCAAGCATATTTAAATGCATTTGAAGATCCATCGGCTGATAATTTTCATTACTTTAGAGGATCAGATTATGATCAAGAAGAGTTGCCAATATTAGCTAGGTATAAGTTGATTAATGGTTCTGAAGGTAATTCACCAACATCCGAACAATCAGTTGAAGATTACCCCACATCTTCAACAAATTTGCCAAATGCTGAAGATATCAATAATGATCAAACTTTAAGTGAAGTAGAGAGTTATTATCAATATAAAATAAGTTTGAGGACTGAGGATTTAGTTGTTGGCTCAAATTTTATAACTGATGAAATTAACGGAGTTGGGCCAAATGGAAATTCAAGGTGGCTTCAATTTAAAATACCAATAAATTCTTATACACAAAAAATTGGAACAATACAGGATTTTAAATCTATAAGGTTTATTAGGATGTTTTTTAACGGTTTTGAAAATGAGGTAATATGTAGATTTGCTTCAATGGAATTAGTTAGAGGAGAATGGAGACGATATTTAAATAATTTATCTGAAAATGAAGATCAATTGGATGATAATAATACAATATTTGATATTTCAGTAATTAATATTGAAGAGAATGGATTTAGAGAGCCTATAAATTATGTATTACCTAACGGAGTTGAAAGGGAAGTTTTAACTGGTGCGACTAGTTTACAGGAACAGAACGAGCAATCAATGGTTTTAAAAGTTATTGATTTAGAAAATGGTGATTCTAAAGCAGCTTTTAAAAATGTAAATATGGATATGCGTAATTATAAAAGAATTAAAATGTATGTTCACGCAGAAGCGATAAATGAAGAAACACTTGATGATGGAGATGTTGCGGTTTTTTTAAGAATAGGTAGTGATTACACTAATAACTTTTATGAGTATGAAATTCCTTTAAAACTTACCAACTGGAGTGAGTCAGACCCAAACTTCATTTGGCCTTCCGAAAATCAATTTGACATCCCATTTGATTTATTTCAATCTGTAAAACAAATTAGAAATAATGTATTGAATGATCCTCAAAATAATCAAATTAATAGTTTTAATGATTTGTTTGAATATTTTGATGGCAATAATAAAGTGTCTGTATTAGGAAATCCAAACTTGGGAGATGTTAAATCAATTATGATTGGTTTGAGGAACTCAGAAACATCAAACGATATCTCATCGAAAAGCGTTGAGGTTTGGGTTAATGAACTTAGATTAACAGATTTTGATGAAAAAGGTGGATGGGCGACAAGGATGCAGATGAAAATGGGACTTGCAGATTTAGGAAATTTAGCTGTTGCTGGCTCAATTAGTAGTATTGGTTTTGGTAGTTTAGAAAAAAATATTTCAGAAAGAAACATGGAAGAAACTCAAAGATATAATGTTTCAAGTACATTAGAGCTAGGAAACTTTTTGCCAGAAAAATCAAATATTAAAATTCCTATGTATTTCTCAATTTCTGAGGATGTAAAGAATCCACAATACAATCCCTTAGATCCAGATATTTTACTTAAAACATCACTTTCAGTTTTAGAAAATAAAGAACAAAGGGATTCACTTAAAGAGATTGCTCAAGATTATACTAAAAGAAAGAGTATAAATTTTACTAACATCAGAAAAGATAGAGGAACAGGAAATTCAAAGACAAAATTGTATGACGTTGAAAATCTCTCATTAAGCTACTCATATAATGAATCTTTTTATAGAAATATTAATACTGAGTATAGTATTAATAAACAATATAATGGAGGAATTAGTTATAATTTCAATACTTCACCTAAAAATATAAAACCATTTAACAAAATTAAAGCATTAAGAAAAGGAAAATACCTCAGAATCATAAGGGATTTTAATTTTTATTTAATGCCCAAACAAATTTCGTTTAGAACTGATATTTTCAGAAGTTATTTAGAAACTAAATTGAGAAATAATACTGGTTTAGATTTTGATATTCAACCCACATACAGTAAATATTTTACTTTGAATAGAACTTCAAATATAAAGTATGATTTAACAAGATCGTTAAAATTAAATTTCTCATCCAATACAAGATCTATTATTGATGAGCCTGATGGTGAAATTGATAAAAAAGAAGAAGTTGATAGTATAATGAAAAATATTTTGTCGTTAGGTAGGGCTACAGAATATCATCATAATTTTGATATTAGATATAGTTTACCAATTAATAAAATCCCAATTTTTAGTTGGGTGAATACAAACATCACATATGATGGGAGCTACGACTGGAATGCTGCATCATTATCTGCTGAAAGTTTTGGTAACTCTATACAAAATACAAATTCATTGAGGTTGAATACACAGTTAAGTTTTTCTTCTCTATACAATAAAATTCCATTTCTAAAAAAATTATTGAGTGATAAAAATAATAACAAAAGAAATCAAAGTAGAGTTGATATAAATAAAAAAACAGATGGAAAAGATGAAAAGAAGGAAAAAGATAAAATAAATGAGTTACTTAAATATATAATGAAACCAATTTTTTCTTTGAAGAATGTATCAATTGCATATTCTGAAACTAATGGATCTTTTTTACCTGGTTTTTTACCTAACACAGGATTTTTAGGTATAAATAACTCCTTAAGTGCTCCTACTTTAGGATTTGTATTAGGTAGTCAAAAGGACATAAGAGATTTAGCTGCGGAGAGAGGATGGTTAACTACAGATACCTTAATGAATAATTTATTTTCAAGAACTAACTCTATTAATTTAAATTTAAGAGCAACAGTAGAGCCAGTTTCCCGATTTAAAATAATGTTAACCGCATCTAGAAGGTATGCTACAAATCAAACAGAGTACTTTAAAAATGATCCAGATGATTTTGGAAATCCAAATTGGGTTAGTATTAGCCCAACAACATCTGGAAATTTTAGTATGTCTTTTATGACAATTAAAACATCATTTGTTTCTGATGGTGTAAATAATAATTCTCAATTATTTGATGATTTTGTAGCTTATAGAATGGAAATTGCTCAAAAAATTGCACAACAAAATGGAATACAACCAAATTTAAATGAATTTCCTGATGGATATGGCCCAAATTCTCAAGATGTTATTATACCCGCTTTTTTAGCCGCCTATTCTGGTAGAAGCCCTGCTAAGCAAAATTTAAATTTATTTCCATCTATACCTTGGCCTAATTGGAATATAAATTATGATGGTTTGATTAAATTAAAGTGGTTTAAAGAGAGGTTTAAAAATATTTCTGTAAGTCATAATTATAGGTCAACTTATTCAATAGGATCATTTATAAATAATTTGAATTTTGGTGACCCAGAATATTTATTGGATACAAATGGTAATTATTTACCAGAATTTCAAATTGATCAAGTTTCAATTTCTGAACAGTTTGCCCCTTTCTTGAAATTTGATATGACAATGAAGAATAGTATTTCAGCAAGAGTTGAATATAAAAGAGATCGAACAGTTAGTTTAAGTTTAACTAATAGTCAAATAACAGAGGTTAAAGGGAATGAATATGTTGCTGGTTTAGGATATAGAATACAAGATGTGAGACTATTATTTAATGGTGCAGAAGAAGGAAGTGATGTTAAAAGCGATTTGGATATAAGAGCAGATTTTTCTTTGAGAGAAAATAAAACAATAATTCGAAAAATTGAAGAATTAAGCAACCAGCCCACAAGTGGACAAATATTAATTACCTTGAAATTTTCTGCGGATTATGTTATTGGAAATACAATGAATATTAAATTATTTTATGATCAAGTTATTACTGATTATGTGGTATCTTCATCATTTCCAACTTCAAACACTAATGTAGGTTTAAGTATTAGATACAATTTGAATTAATAATATGAATAAAATAAATATAATTGATACTGCTCAAGAGTATAAAAACAATAAAAAAAATATAGATAAAGCTGTATTAAATGTACTTAAGTCTGGCATCTATATTAACGGTCCAGAAGTTAAAAGTTTTGAGGATGAGTTGTCAAAATTTTTAAATGTCAAGCACTGTATTTCTTGTGCAAATGGTACAGATGCTCTAAAAATAGCACTTTTAAGTTTAGATTTAAAATCAGGAGATGAAGTTATTGTACCTTCTTTCACATTTGTTTCTACTGCTGAAGTTGTTGTCTTATTAGGGTTTAAGCCAGTTTTTGTAGATGTTGACCCAAGAACTTTTTTAATTGATATTGAATCAATAAAAAAAAATATTACAAAAAAAACTCGAGCTATTATCCCTGTTCATTTGTTTGGACAGTCAGCAGATATGAAAGAAATAATGGAACTAAGTAAAAAAAACAAATTATGGGTAATTGAGGACTCCGCCCAATCTTTAGGTAGTCATTTTGTTTTTAAAAATAAAATAAAAAATGTAGAAATAAAAAAGTTCACTGGAACTATTGGTCATATAGGAACAACATCTTTTTACCCAACTAAAAATCTTAATTGTTTTGGAGATGGTGGTGCAATGTTTACAAATAATAATTTAATTGCAAAAAAAATCAGACTAATTAAAAATCATGGTCAAGAAAAAAAATATACTTACAAAGAAGTTGGATTAAATTCTAGATTAGATGCTATACAAGCTACAATTTTGCGACTTAATTTAAAGACATTAAACCAATCTAATAATAAAAGACGTGCACTTGCTGAAATTTATAATAATGAATTAAAATCTTTAGATAAAATACTGTTGCCAAAATATTCATTTGGCATTGAAAATCATATTTTTCATCAATATACTATCATTGTTAAAAATAGTCAAAACAGAAATTTGTTAAAGAATTATTTAAATGAAAACGGAGTTTCTTCGATGGTTTATTATCCTAAGCCATTACATAAAGAGATTCCTTACAAGATTTATAATAAATCAAAACTCATTAATTCAGAAGTTTTATCAAAAAAAGTTATTTCTCTTCCAATCCACCCGTTACTTACAAAAAAAGAAATTGTATGGGTTTCTAATTTGATAAAAAAATTTTTTAGAAGTTAAAGTTTAAATGAAAAAAAAAATATTATTTGTTTATGATTTTTCTCATTCTAAGTCTGTGGATTTTATAAAATTATGTAAAGAAAATAAAATAA
>TARA_B100001057_G_scaffold86332_1_pt1 | contig 13439 bp, 12 predicted proteins | sample TARA_B100001057 | Tara Oceans TARA_B100001057 (sample SAMEA2621839) | marine metagenome | biome: marine biome (ENVO:00000447); feature: surface water layer (ENVO:00002042); material: "saline water (ENVO:00002010), including plankton (ENVO:xxxxxxxx)" | depth 5 m
TACCAGTCAGTCGCGTCCATCATTTTAAAGTCCTGGGCATTTTTTGAGCATTTTGCCTCTTTGGTGGTGAGCTTTTTAATTTCACATATATTAGCAAGTTCTGCCTGTCCTGCAATCACTGGGAGCCCTGTATTTGGCGCATTATCAAAGGGGCTTGTCGTTAGAAGCGAATTGCCTTCTTGCTCGTTGAAAATGTAATTTAAAGGGAATGCCGATACGGTGGATTGCAAGATTGCGTCTCTTTAGTGATACCTGGATTTAAGAAGCTCTTCTGTTTGCATTAACGCGTTGCATAATTGGTCGTCTTCGTGCTGTTATTGTGGTAGGCTTAAGTTGTGCATTTAGGGTTCAAAATGTTTATTGAGATGGTTGCTTTATTGCTCGCTGGCGCCCCCGTTGCAGCTCAAGAGATGGTTAAGAAGATTGGTGATCGATGCCCCCAGGGATATATCGAACAATTCAATCAAGGATCTTGTAAGCGAAGCTCAAGTGCAGCCGGTAAAATAATCAGGAAGAGAGGTAGCTTTTGTCCACAGGGTTACATCGAGCAGTTCAATACTGGCTATTGCAAGCGAAGTTCGGATTCGGCTGGAAATGTGATCAGGAAAAGAGGAGTTTTTTGTCCTCAGGGTTATACTGAACGTCTCAATACCGGCTATTGTCAAGAGTGGAGTAAGACGTCTGGCAAGGAGTCCGGCAGTAAAGATCTTATAAAAAAGAGAGGAATATTTTGCCCCTATGGATATAATGAAGATCTAAGTACAGGTTACTGCAAGCGATGGTCGGAAGCGGCCGGTAAGGTTGTCAAAAAGGGAAAGAAGACGTGCCCTTATGGCTACAGCGAGCAGCTTAATACGGGGTATTGCAGAAAGTGGTGATAATGAGGCGCATATAGCTCTGATTGTCTCCTCTCCCTCCACATCTTGTCCCGAGTTTCAGCGGGCTCGATCGGATTCATTTCCTCCCACTGCTCCTTGCCTTCCGCTGCTCGATGCCTTCAATCGCCCGATCCACTGATTGATCATTCGCTGGTGATGGAAGCTAACGATCAGTAACGGATCTCGAACCAGTCATTGCCTGTGATTGGCAACTGGCTTGGTTTCACCTTCAGCACCCTGGCGTCTGGGGGTCCCTTTTCACACCAGGCCCGAAGTTCCGATATGGCAAGTGGCGCTCCTTCCACCTGAACCTCGACGCTTCCATCGCTCAGATTGCGCACCCACCCCTTCAAGCCAAGATCGATGGCACGTCGGCTGCAGCTCGAGCGGAAACCCACTCCCTGCACATGGCCCACAATCACCAAGCGCCAGCGCTCCGTGAAGGCGTGGAGCCGAACAGGCTCCTGCCGTGTCACAAAACGGTTGGTGATCGATTCACTGCGGCTTCGAGTGCGTCGCGCCATCGGCAGCAGATCGTCGAACAGCTGGCCCAGTGCAGGTGAACCCAGCTCGCGTGAAGCGTCTGATCTCCCCATCCTTCCGAACGTGGATTGACTTTCCAGCCCTTAATGTCCCACAGCACAGTCCGATCTGTCTCAGGACGATTGGTCTGCAGTTCCCATCGATGGAACTCGTGTCCTGTCAGGGTCTGATTGCGCCGCACGAGCAGACCATCACGCCTGGGAGACAGTTGGCGGTAGCCCACCTGCAGAGTGCTTTTTCGGGCCGTGAACGGGAGTATGGATGCCATCGGATGGGCCATTCCCTCGGGGTCCGTGAGCTCCCTTCCGAGCAGCAGCATCCCGCCGCATTCGGCATAGACCGGATGCTGTTGTACGAAGCTTCCGAGTGAGGTGAGACTGCGTCGGGCCTGGCTCAGGCGTGCTGCATGCAGCTCCGGAAATCCGCCCGGAAGGATCAAACCTTTTGCTTCTGCCGGAATCGGCTCATCGTCCATTGGACTCCAGTTCAGCATCGGCATCCCCAGGTGTTCGAGCAGCTCTTCTGTTTCGCGATAGCGGAAATGGAAGGCGTCATCTCTCGCGACGGCAACCGGCAATGAGGCCGCAGCACTGGCGGGGATCGAGGCAAGAGGTGAGCAAGCCGATGCCGGCGCCCGAAGCAGCGGCTGCAGACGATCGAGATTCAGATGCCGCTCCGCCAGCGAGGCCCATACCTCCCGGCGCCGATGCCGCTGCTCGAGTTCATGGGCAGGAGCCAGACCGAGATGCCTGCTGGGTAATGTCAGTGCATCGGTGCGGGGCAGGCAGCCCAGCAGAGGAATGTTTTGCCTTGCAAGCACTTCGGTCAGAAGCTCCCGGTGCCGTTCGCTGCTGACTCGATTCAGCACCACTCCAGCCAGGTTCAGGGTTTTGTCATGGTCATGAAAGCCTTGCACCAGCGCGCCCAGAGAGGCGGCCTGGCCTCCGGCGTCCACCACCAGCACCACGGGTAGATCGAGCAGACGTGCCACTGCTGCTGTACTGCCTTTTTCGCTGCTCCCGATGCCATCGAACAGGCCCATCACTCCTTCCACCAGGGCCAGTTCGGCCTCTCCTCCGTAGCCCCGGTAAGCCCGCTGCACCCAGTCGGTCCCGCAGAGGGTCGGATCCAGGTTTCGGCATGGCCGATCCGAGACGCTGCTCAGCAGCTGAGGATCGAGATAATCGGGTCCAACCTTGAACGGCTGGATGCTCAATCCTTTTTGACGGGCCCAGCTCAGCAGAGTGAGGCTGACAAGTGTCTTACCGCTGCCGCTGGCCGGTGCTGCGATGACAACGGCCATGGCATCGGTTCCGCTTCAGGTCAGCAGCCTGGCAGCCAGCGGAGCCGCTGCAGCAAGCAGTGGGGTGGTGCTGTCATGTCCTCCACCGAGCAGCCTTGCAACGTCCATCTCAGGAGAGGCGTGCTGCACAGGTACAACATCTTCATGCAGCTCCATGCTGGCCATGCCACCGGCTTCAAGACGCATGCAGCCCCCTGATTCGGCGCAGAGAATCACGCAGACCCCCTGCCCGTTCTCAGGCTGGGAAATCAGTCGCAGCCCAACCATCTGGCCGGCATGGACGCTGGGCTGCCCGACGGGAACCGACATCAGCCGGAACCCGACCTCCGTTCCGTCAGGACGATTGAAGCGGGCAGCGATGCCGTTCTCGATCGCTTCGGATCCCACCAGCTCCCAGGAGAGTCGATCGGCGATCCAAGCAGCAAGCAGCAGTCCCTGCGCTGGGTGATGCCCTTCCACATCGATGTCCATTTGCGTGACGTGACTGAGGGCATCACGTCGTTCCGGCGGGTCGAAAACCATGGCAAGGGTTTCACGCCAGCTGCGAAGACGCAGCCAGTTGAGGTCGTTGACCGCCTGGCCAGCCTCCACCCGGCTGCGCAGCAGCTCCAGGCAATGGTGAGGATCGCCAACGGAGGTGTCGATGATCAGCCGTCGCGGGGAACGGGTGAGCCGCTCCATCAGCTTCGGTGATTCATCGAGAGAACCGTTCCACCACACCCATGCCGGCATCGATGGAGGGAGGAGGGGCTCCAGGATGCCCATTCCGTCCTGCAGGGCCGTGTCGTCTCCCCGAAGCACCACCACATCGCCGCAGGCTGTGGTTCCGCCACCTTCCTCGGGAAGTGGGCAGTAGGCCGCGACCAGGGTTTCGAGACTGTGGCCGGCGTCGATCGTCGGGGCCAGGGTGATCAGACGACGGGGCATCAGTGCGCTCAAGGCCGGATCGATGTACTGACCGCGTAGATCCTCGGCGTTGTGATCTCCCTCGAATCGCGACACAGCGCTGCTGACATCGTCTGACAGGGGGGGCGTGCTGTGCGGGAGATTTGCATCGCTGACCGCCTGGCGTCCGGCGGCGATGAGCTCATCGGTTTGCTGACCGGTGATTGGGCCCTGGAGGCGACCGCTGCGGACCAGTTGCTGTTCGGCCCAGGTTGGCTGCCAGATCAGCAGACAGAAGGTGTTGGCTCCTGATCCTGTATTGCCCTGCTGTTCCGTCGACCAGAGCTGCTCGAGGTAGGTGGGTACCTCGGAGGGAGCCAGTTCAAGGGGGGTTTGCAGGGTGAGCTGTGGGGACATGGTGCGGATGGCGAAGGGCGCGTCGAACTCGGCTCAGATGGTTTGTATTGCAGGGTGCGCTTTCAGGGGCGACGCCAGAGCAGCCCATCGCGGGCCAACAGTGCATCAGCGGCGGCTGGTCCCCAGGTCCGCGATTCATAGGGATGGATCGGCAGTTGCCAGGGGCTGTCTTCGATCAGCTCCAGCAGAGGGGTATACAACCGCCAGGCCGCTTCAACCTCATCGCTGCGGGTGAACAGTGTCGGATCGCTGAGCATTGCATCGGCGAGCAGGCGCACGTAGCCCTCATCCGATGGTTCTCCGAAGGATTCGTCGTAGGAGAACTCCATGTCGATCGGGCGGCTGCGCATCCCGGATCCAGGAGATTTGACTTCGAAACGGAATTCAGCGCCCTCATCCGGTTGAATCCGCAGGATGAGCTGGTTGGCTGTCGGGCCTCCGGTGGCTGCATCAAAAAGATGAACCGGTGCCTCCCGGAAGGTGAGCACCACCTCACTGAGACGCTTCGCCAGACGCTTCCCTGTCCTGACGTAGAAGGGCACCCCCTGCCAGCGCCAGTTGTCGATGAACAGCTTCATGGCGACGTAGGTCTCCGTGGTGCTGTTTGGGTCAACTCCGGGTTCCTGTCGGTAGCCAGCCAGGGGTGATTCCTTCGAACCACCGGGACCGTACTGGCCGCGGATGCAGCAGTTCCAGGGCTCCAGTTCATCGGCCAGACGAGCGGCCTGCAGCACCTTGGCCTTTTCATTGCGGATCGCTTCCGGGTCAAATCGTCCCGGAGGCTCCATTGCTGTGATGGCCAGCATCTGAGTGAGATGGTTCTGCACCATGTCCCTCAGGGCTCCCGAGGTTTCGTAGTACCCGGCGCGTTCCTCGACACCGACTGTTTCCGACGTTGTGATCTGAACGCTGGAGATGTAATTGCGGTTCCAGATCGGTTCGAAGATTGTGTTGGCGAACCGCAGAACCATGATGTTCTGAACGGTTTCCTTGCCGAGGTAGTGGTCGATCCGGAAGATCTGGTTCTCCTGGCCACAGGTCTGCACAACACGGTTGAGGGCCTGGGCACTGCCGTAGTCGCGTCCGAACGGCTTTTCGATGACCACTCGACTGCGTTTCGGATCCTTCAGCAGACCGGCATCGGCCAGGGCACGGCAGCCGCCTGCATAGAACTTGGGGGAAACGGATAAATAGAAGGTGCGATTCCCATGGGTGGCGCACTGCTGATCGACCTGTTCAAGGCGTCCTCCGAGACGCACCACATCTTCTGGTTTCTGCAGATCCACCGGTTCGTAGAACAGCTTTACCGCGAACTGTTCCCAGCTGCTGGGATCCTCCTTGATCTTCTCGGCCATGGCCTCAGCCATCTTCCCTCGGAATTCCTCATCACTCCAGGGGCGACGGGCGCAGCCCAGCACAGCGAATTCACTCGGCAGGCGTCGCTGCTTGAACAGCTCGAACAGTGCCGGCACCAGTTTGCGGTGGGTGAGGTCGCCGCTGGCACCAAAGATGACCAGGCACTGCGGTGCGATGACACGCTCATGACGGAGTCCAACCCGAAGCGGATTGGTGATCGTGGCGACCATGGCGCTCTGAGGCTTCTGCCGAAGGTTTAGGCACGGAAGCGGAAATGGACAGTGCTCAGGACAGTCCGAAGGGGTTTGCTGTCGCTTTTGTTGTCAAGCCAAAAAAAAGCCCCCCCGAAGGATGGGCTGTATGGAGGTTTTCCTCTCGCAGAGTTTCAGTAGGTCTCCACGTTCCAGCGATGGGCTTTCTTGAGTTTGGGGCGAAGTTCGGACCAGTCGATTCCCTTTGCGGCTGCAGCTGCTGTCATGGCCTCGTCGATTCCGGGTTCCATGCCTCGGAGACCACATAAGTAGATGTGAGTCTTTGGGTCCTCGATCATCGTGAAAATCTCGTCAGCATGTTCGAGAACGCGATCCTGGATGTACATCCTTCCGCCTTTGGAATTCTGTTGTTCGCGGCTGATCGCCTTGGTGTAGCGGAAATTATCTGGAAATTCTTTCTCGTAATGAAGGAAGTCTTCGTCGTACAGAAGATTTGCTGTCTTCGGGGCTCCCATGAACAACCAAGCCTTGCCCTTGAAGTTCCAACCGTTGGCTTTGCGCTCACGGGATTCGAACATCCTGCGGATGTACGTGCGCATCGGAGCGATTCCTGTACCGGTCGCGAGCATGATGATGTTTGCTTCTTCGTCGTCCGGCAGCAGCATCTCCTTGCCGACCGGACCGGTGATCTTGACGCTGGAGCCAGGCTCGATGTCGCAGAGATAGGTGGAGCAGACCCCGAAGATCTGCTCTCCTTCATCATTCTTGTATTCGAGTTGACGCACACACAGTGAGACGGTGTCGTCCTCGTAGTTATCCCCGTGTCGTGTGCTGGCGATGGAGTAAAGCCTCATTTTGTGAGGCTTGCCCTTCGCATCGGTTCCTTCGGGAATGATGCCGATGCTCTGACCCTCGACGTATTGCAGCTTTGGATCAGCTTCGGAGAGGTCAAAGGTGATGTGCTGGACGCGTCCGATGGCACCATCCTTCACCAGAGAGTAATTGTCCTTGACTTTTCCCAAGTAAGGATTCTTTGGTTTGTAGGTGTTGACCGGGACGTCTCCGTGGGGCTTGGCTTTGGGGGCAGTGGACGTCACTTTTTTCTTTGTGGGAGCAACTTTGGCGACGTCTGGCACGGGATGTGATTCATTGCCGTTGGTTGCGGCAGGAATCTGCTCACTGACAGGCGTCACACTGACAATTTTGGCCCCGCTCGCACCCAATTGTTTGAAAAGTGCTGAAAACTGGTTCATTGCCACGGTGTGGGTCTGAAACACGGAAGGGCGGGAACCGGCCTGTGGACCACTGGCCACCACAGTGAACAGACAAGAATCGGACTGACCTGCTGCTGCCAAGGACACCCGCATCGAGAAACTCCTGTTTAAGTGGCGAAACTATAGGCGTGGCCTTGGATTTATCAGGATTTGGTTGCTATTCAGAACAGAAGCCGTGGTGACCTTGAAGACTTCCGTAAAATCAAACAGTTCTCCACCAACCGGGGCCGGGGCATTTTGGTTCCTCCACAAACACTGTTTCAGGGTGGACGTCGTGTTGCGGCTGATACAGCTGCAGCCGATCCGATCGAGCAGGTGATGGAGAGGTTGCCTCAGGGGACACGGCGACTTGCAGCGCAAGTGAGAACAAATCTTCCACTCGAGCTTCTGTGGAAAGTGCTGACGGACTATGAGAACCTCTCCAGCTTCATCCCCAACCTCAGTTCAAGCGAACTGGTTGATCGTGATGGCACCACCGTTCGTCTGAAGCAGGTGGGCACGCAGCAGCTACTCGGACTCCGCTTCTCTGCGCAGGTGCAACTTCAGTTGACTGAGCACCACCCGGAGGGTTTGCTTCGCTTCCACATGTTGCAGGGAGACTTCCGTCGGTTTGAGGGGTCTTGGCAGATGCGTGAATTGCCCGACGGCAGTTCACTGGTCTATGAACTCACCGTTCAGGGTTGTCTGGGAATGCCGATTGCTCTGATTGAAGAACGGCTTCGTCATGACCTTTCAAGCAATCTCAACGCAGTTGTGACCGAGGCTCGGAAGCGCCAGGACGTTTCCGAAGCTGCTTAATCACTCGCGATTTCAAACGCAACGGCGAACGGAATAATCCGTCTATTGATACCCCCAAGGGGATTCGAACCCCTGTCGCCTCCGTGAAAGGGAGGTGTCCTAGGCCTCTAGACGATGGGGGCGAGGCCGTGATCGTCAAGCTGACTGTGCTCTTGATCACAGATGAAAATTACGGCTCCGGGTGACCCTCCGTCAAGACAGCCTTCCCCCATTCGAGACCCTGGCCCTGCCAGATGGGAACGGTGAATGTGAAACAGGCGCCTTCACCAGGCTCGGAGACCACCCAGATCCGTCCTCCATGGACTTCAACGATGCGCCTGCAAACGGAGAGCCCGACACCGAACCCTGTCGTTCGGTCGGACGTCTGTGGTAACCGCACCCGATCGAGGAAAATCCGCTGCTGCTCTGCTTTGGGAATCCCCGGTCCGCTGTCGCAAACGCTCACCTCGACCCTTTGGCTGGTGCGATGGAGCATGGTCAGGGCGATATGTCCGCCATTGCCGGTGTATTTCAGGGCATTTTCCAGCAGGTTGAGCAGCACCTGTCGCATGCGTCGCTGATCGGCGAAAACCTTGGGCAGATCGCTGGGGATGTCGGTTCGAATTTCAACGTTGCGACCCAGCCAGAGCTTTTCGAGTTCAAGAATCACCTCTGCCGAGACGCTGGCCAGATCAAGGCGTTGCGGGTTGAACAGGGTTTCCCAGCGGGTCGTTCCCACTTCCAGAAGATCCTTCGAGAGCGCTTCCATCTCTTCCAGCCGCCGCGTGACGACGTCCTGAAATCGATCCATGTCGATCTGTCCCAGCCGTTGACTCTGCAGCGCGAGTGCCGCGGCGGTGAGTGGGGTGCGCAGTTCATGGGCGACCATCCGCAACAGCCTTTCCTGGGCATGGATGCGGTCGATCAGCGTTTCATTCTCCTGGCGTAGCACCAGCAGCTGATCCTCCAGCTGTAGTTCTCTCTGAGTGCGGCTTCCATCGAGCTCTGTGGGTCTGAGGCTCAACCCCAGACCACTCACGACTCCGTCCTGCTTCCAGCGAGGAACCCATCCCTTGAGCTGCTGCAGGATGTTGCTTCCGGCGAAGACCTGTTTGGGGGTTGGTGCCAGCTTGATCAGAGCCGGGGTGACAACAAGGCGATGAAGTTCAAGCAGTTCCGGTTGCTGTGAGGGGTCTGCGACGGCGAGGGTGACTTCGAAGCCGACGTCCTCCCGTTCGAGGTACTGGACAAGCGATCGAAGATCATGACCCGAAAGGTGATGACGAGCGGCCACCAGCAGCAGTTTCAGCTGCTGACGAGCCTCGGAACCGTCATCGACCACGCTGCATCAGACCTTCAAAACCGATGCTCACCTTATGGGTTTTTGATGCGGACGCCATCGGGGCTAAAAGAATAGGTAATTCCATTTGCGTGCAGGGCGCGGGCCATGTCGCTTTTTTCTGCGCAAAACCGCGTGCCACTGACGTCGGTTGGATCCAATCAGATGTCTCCATCGATCCAGGTGGACAGCAACCTGCGGCGCTGGTTCGGACGCAATCTGGGCATCTGGCGTTCGCGCCGTCAGTACACCTTCAGTGACGATCAGGTTCTGCACCTGGACATGAATCTGAAGATGGAAGCCTTCGCGGAACCTGAGGCTGGAGAGAGCCGATATCGCTTCAGCTGGTGGTCGGAACAGGAGGATCAGCATTCCGATGCATTCTTCGTTCGTAAGCCCTGGTACGAACGCAATGGCGTGATGGAAGCAACCCTCTGGGGCCATCAACTCAAGCGAACCCGTGGCTATCTCAACACTGACCCCGTACGCACCCGGGTGCGTCAGGTTGATGAGCATGAGGTGATCCTCGAATCGCACTATCAGCAGTGGGACATCCTTGAGCACATTCGTCTTGTCGACCAGGATCGCTATCGATACCGAGCGATTTACAGCTGGGAGAATGGAGAACTGGCGATTGTGGAGCACCATCATGAGAACCGCCTTTCGGATCCATTGCCTCTGATCCAGGAGGCCGGACCGGACCAGTGATTCAGAAAAATCTCTTTAGATGAGTGAAGATGGTTGGGATTTATGGTCTCGCTCCGTTGAATCTTCGCCACAAACTTCTGGGAGTGCTGGCGGTGCCGGCATTCCTCGCCCCGTTAAGCCTGTTCGGTTCAGAGGCGCGCGCCCAGCAGGCCACAACACCTGCAACAAATAGCGATATCGCTATCTACCAGGCCATGGGAACCTCCTTTTTCTGTATGGCTGCTCTCGATGGTGTCGATTTCCCCAAGGCATTGGGTATTTCGGCCAGCACATACGCTCAGGCCCTCAAGGGTCGCCATGGTGGCAAGGTTGCGGCTCTGAAGGGCAAGACGCTCAGTGACAAGGAGATGTTCGCTGCTGCTGAACAGCAGGTTCTGCTTCGGGCCATGAATGCCTGTCCTAAAGCAATCCCTGCTGATGTTCAGGCCAAGGTCAAAAATGCACTGAAGAAGCGCGATTCGCAGTGATTCCTCGGGCTTGATGCCTTGGGCGTGATGGCTCCGGTCTCGTCACTCCGATGACCAGTCCGTCAGGATCAGTTCAATTCAACGGTTGTCATCAGCATGGCTGCTGCTCCGGTCCGGCTTTCGAACTACACGCCCTGGCCTTTTGCTCTTCCGAATGTCTTTCTGGATGTTCGGATCTGGGATGACCATGTCACCGTCACCAGCCAGATGGAGCTGGTTCCACTCGAGTCAGGTTTGTCCCTGACTCTCAAGGGTGTGGACATGATCGTTGAGTCTGTTGTTGTTGATGGAGTCTCCCTTCCGGATTCCTCCTGGAGTCATTCCGATGGGGAGTTGTCCATACCGACAACTCCAGATCAGCCGTTTGTGCTCAGCACAACGTCTCGGATCGACCCTTACAACAACAGTTCCCTGGAAGGCCTCTACGCCAGCAGTGGTCTGTTGAGCACGCAGTGTGAAGCCGAGGGTTTTCGGCATATCACTCCCCATCCCGACCGTCCGGATGTACTTAGTCGCTGGACAGTCAGGATTGAGGCGCCACTCATCAGCTGCCCGGTATTGCTCAGCAATGGCAATGCCATCGGAGAAGAGACCCTTGCCAACGATCGTCACGCGGTGACCTGGGAAGATCCGATTCCCAAACCCTCTTACTTGTTTGCACTTGTGGCAGGTGATCTGAGGGAAGTTCGCGACAGCTTCACCACAGCTTCCGGGCGGGATGTCACATTGCGACTGCATGTGGAGGCTGGAGATGAGCCTTTCACAGGCCACGCCATGGAGTCACTGAAAAGGGCGATGGTATGGGATGAAGCCGTTTACAACCTCGAATACGACCTCGACGAGTTCAATATCGTCGCTGTACGTCATTTCAATATGGGGGCGATGGAAAATAAAAGCTTGAACATCTTTAACTCAAAGCTTGTTCTCGCTGATGCGGAAACGGCAACGGATGGAGAGCTTGAAAGAATTGAAAGCGTCATTGCCCATGAATATTTTCACAACTGGAGTGGTAACCGGATCACCTGTAGAGATTGGTTCCAGTTATCGCTCAAAGAAGGCCTGACAGTATTTCGTGACCAGAGTTTCACTGCTGATCTGCACTCTGCAGCAGTGAAAAGGATTGAAGATGTCGCCATGCTGCGCAACACGCAATTCAGGGAAGATGCGGGGCCGACAGCACATCCGGTCAAGCCATCTGAGTATCAGGCGATCGATAATTTTTACACCACCACGATCTACGAAAAGGGTGCGGAACTGATCCGGATGCTGCATACCCTTCTCGGTGCTGACCGGTTCATGCAGGGGATGGCGACCTACGTGAGTCGTTTCGATGGAACGGCAGCGACCACAGAGGATTTTGTCCAATCGATTGTGGATGGAGCCAGCGCCGATGGAACACCGCTCGGGTTTGACCCGGAGCGGTTCAGGCGTTGGTACCACCAGGCCGGAACTCCAGAGTTGACGGTGAAACGCCACTGGGATCAGGCCAGTGGGCAGTTGACGCTTGATCTCAATCAGATGACTCCACCGACTCCCGGGCAGGAGCAGAAGCAACCCCTAGTGCTGCCGATCGCCATGGCTCTGATCGGTGAAGAGGGGCGTATCGGCGAGGAGCAGATGCTGGTGATGGAAGACACGTCGGCTTCGGTCACGCTTCAGGGGGAGATCGGCGGCAGCGAACCGGCCCTGTCTCTGCTGCGTCGTTTCTCCGCTCCCTTGACGGTCTGCATGGAGCAGTCCCTGGATGAGTGTCTGCAATTGCTGGCTGCCGACGATGATTCCTTCTCTCGCTGGGATGCTGCGCAACGGCTGACCCGTCAGGTGCTGCTGGCGCGGGCTGAGGCACAGCCGAATGCAGTTGTGGAATCAGCCCTGATCAAGGCATTGGCAGCGCGTATCGAAGCCTGCGGCGAGCAGGGTGGCGTTGATCTGGCAATCCTGCTGGCTCTGCCGGGGCTGGCCGAACTTGAAGCTCTGCAGACCCCTGTGGATCCGCCGGCTTTGTATCAGGCCACCCGTGAGTGGATCACGGAACTGGGGCATCAGCTGCAGCAACAGCTCCGAGTTCTGCTGGAGGCCTTCAGGTCGGACTGGTCCAAAGCCTGGCCTGCGGGCCAGGGTGGTCGTGCTCTGACGGGCATGGCCTGGAGCTGGCTTGCCGCTGCCGGGGACGGGGAGGCGAAACGTGAGGCTCTCTCGGCCGTTTCAGGGCCTTCCATGACCCTGGCCAGAGCAGCTTTGCGGGCCCTGCAGCCCCTCGATACTCCCGAGCGAGATCAGGCTCTTGACTGCTTTTACGACCGTTGGCAGAACAAGCCGGTGATTCTTGATGCCTGGTTTGCGATGGAGGCATCCGCTCCCAGGACGGATGGCCTGGAGCGAGTGCAGCAACTGCTGGCTCATCCCCGCTTCGATCCGCTGGCACCGAATTCGCTTCGCGCGGTGCTCGGTGGTTTCACGGCCAATGTGCCTGTTTTTCATGCCATCGACGGCAGTGGCTACCGCTTCATGGCCGACCAGATCGCTGATGTGGATGCCCGCAATCCAATCACGGCCTCCCGTATGGCCAAGGTGTTCACCCGGTGCAACAGCTATGGCCCTGAACGGCAGAAGGTGATGCGGGAGGCGATTGAACGGCTTGCGGCGAAGCCGCTTTCAGCCAACACCACTGAGGTGGTGGATCTTCTCAGGCCGTGAACAGCACGATCACAATCACAATCACCACTAGCAACAGCAACCATCGCCAGCGATTGGTGTTGTTGCGGCCGTAACTGCTACCGCGACGCCCTGACGCCATGCGACTGCTTCCGCTTCCAGCTGGCAGTCCGCAGTTCTGGCAGATCAGACGCCCGGCCAGGGAGCGGTCTGCGAGAAACCGCCTGCTACCGCAGTTTCGACAGACACCTGGGGCCATCAGTCCCGATTCAGCTTCGGCTCCAACATGATCACAGAGTTCATCAGGATTGTTCAATCATGCTGTGGAATCGACTTTTTTGGTCGATTGATCCAGATGGGTTGAAGACAACAGATGGATGGGGCAGGAAAGCGTTTTGCTTGAAATAAATCGAAGAATGGTTCAAAGATTTTGATTAATTCTGAAGGCAGCTTGGTTGTGCGGTCTACCCCTGTTTCGCCTTCAAAGATATAGTCTAGACATCAATATAACTTTTTGATTTCAGGTTTATCCGAGATTTTGCGACATTATTGTGCTTTTTTCTTGCTGAAGCAATGATGGCAGCCAGCTAAATGAGAGCGATGATCAATTGCATCAGCTGGCCCA